>ENA-OSET01002490-OSET01002490.1-sediment-metagenome-genome-assembly--contig:-NODE-2490-length-17816-cov-31.220306_pt1 | contig 17816 bp, 15 predicted proteins | sample MGYA00237882_ERZ534229 | MGnify/ENA primary metagenome ERZ534229 (study PRJEB26408, sample SAMN06266212) | sediment metagenome | isolation source: Hudson Canyon methane seep mesocosm | place... | reverse complement strand
ATGCATAACTTTGGTATTGAATTAGCTCGCTATCGGATTCCGCTTAATTACTTCCATCGCGCTGTTATTAATGCAGAGATATGGTCACCTGATGATGCTATTAGTGCTGGCTTTTACGATAAAACCTCCCCTGTAGAGCACCTAGATGAAGCGGCTTTGGTTGTGGCTAAAGGGTTTAGTCAGCTCAATATGACAGCATTTAATGGCTCAAAAAATAAGTCTCGTGCCGCCTTTTTGAAACTTCTTGATGAATGTATAGAGTCTGATAAGGCAATATCCGTTACAGCTTAGGGGATCCTCGTAGTCAAGTAGCCTTCTCTGGGAGGCTACTTGCCATTTATTACAGCCTCTCTGAGCTCGATGATTTAATAGTTCTTATTAATTCTAAATACACCAAAGGCGTCATAATCAGCCACGGAAGCTGTCTCTGGAACATGATTGATCTCCCATCGTATTCCCATAAAAGAGGGTTAAACCAAGGGCCCGTCGGCGCTAAAGGTGCCCAGGAGAGCGGCTTATCCACGGATAGCTGGTCATGATATAGATACATTTCTACTAGAATATTCTGGCCTATAAACCCTACCAAGAGCAGCCCAAACACACTCCAGTGCCAGGCTTTAAAGCGATCGTTTTTACGACCCAGAAATAGCCACGCTAACAAAAGGCCACCACAACAAATTGCCCCAGCATCAGCCAGAGAATTAAGTACCCAGTTTAAATGCACAGGAATTAGCTCATTTAGTATCTCTGCCCTTCTGACACCAACGCTATCTCCTGCCACAAAACCATAGTTAAACCAAATTTCCCATCCAATTGCACAGATAAAAAATAGCCGGATATAAAACGGTAAGACCCATTTTGGTATAAGGTTTCTAGCGTGAAGAATTGGAATGATAAAAAGTGGTACTATCGAGGATGAATAAACTACGATAACAAGCCGAAGTTGTTCGAATGTCAAGGCATCCAAAGCCTTATCCTCCGATTGGTGAGCCAGTCTACTTTTATTCTGAGATAGTAGCTCAAAATCGATATCTATACATCACATCAAACAAATTTCTTATTTTTACACTAACAAACTAAGGCTCAACAATACTCGTTCAAACCTTGAATCCAATATTCATTAAGTGCCATTATTTTTGAATTGATACATGATTCGCCTACAAGGGTTCTATATTTTTTATGAATTTCATATAATTAAGTTGCAATGACCGCTGGTCAATTATTTAATAAGCGAAAAACACGTCATGGAGAGAGTAATGGTTACTTCGTTCTGGGTTAATGGCAAAGAAAAAACTGTAAAGGTGGACCCACAAAAGCCTCTACTTTGGGTAATTCGTGAGCAACTCGCTCTCACTGGCACCAAGTTTGGCTGCGGCATCGCACAATGTGGTGCATGTACAGTACATGTCGACGGTCAAGCAATTCGCTCTTGTGTGACACCCATTTCAAGTGTTGCAGGTAGGAACGTGACAACCATAGAAGGATTAACATCTAACCCCGAAGAGCAGCATCCACTTCAGCAAGCATGGATTCAACATCAGGTTCCACAATGCGGTTATTGTCAGTCTGGGCAATTGATGTCAGCTGCAGCACTTCTCTCTGAGAATCCCAACCCTAATGATGCAGATATTGATCAGGCAATGAACGGCAATATCTGTCGCTGCGGCATGTATGGCCGCATCCGCGAAGCCATTAAATCGGTTGCGGGCGCTTCTGTCGCAGAACAATTCTACGATGCGATGGAGACTAATCATGGGTAAGTGGACAAGAAGAGCATTTTTAACAACAGGCGTTATCGCTGGCGGTGGTCTTATTGTAGGTGTTGCTATGCGCCCAGGAAATCAAGCAGGTGAATTATCTAACCTACTTAGCGACGATGGAGGGCAACTTGTTCACGCCTATGTGCGCATTGATAGTGACAATACGATTACTGCAATGGTGCCTCACTCAGAAATGGGCCAAGGTGCTCAAACAGCACTCGCTCAAATGCTCGCCGAAGAGCTCGATGCAAACTGGAATGACATGCGTATTGAAGAAGCACCTGCTATCGGCGCCTATTCTCACTATAGTCTTGGTAGAAAGTATTTATTAAAAGGTATCAATTTTCCTGATTTTATTGTCCCCTCGATTGATGGCGCCATGATGAAACTTATGGACAACCTTGGTCTTCAAGTGACTGGTGGTAGCATGAGCATCCGTATGACGGGCTCGCTCGGGATGCGAGTTGCTGGGGCATCAACTCGCCAGATGCTACGCAAAGCTGCAGCAAGAGCTTGGCAAGTTCCACTGAAAGATATTGTTACAGAAAATAGTCACCTTATTCATACGCCAAGCTCTCGACGGGAGCCTTACGCCAATTTTGTCAACGAAGTTGCGAAAATGACTCCGTCGCAAACACCGGAATTCAAAAAATCTGAGGACTATAAGATCGTTGGTAAATATGTCCCTCGATTAGATATACCTTCCAAAGTCGATGGATCAGCTCAGTTTGCGTTGGATATTAGGCGCCCGGAAATGCTTTATGCAACCGTAATTCGAGCTCCGGTTTTTGGCGCTTCTATCGTCAGCATAGATGACCAAGCTGCTCGCAAAATTGAGGGGGTTATAGATGTTATTGAACTTCCCCCAGCCCAATCGGATATGATGATTGGAGGCTTTAAATCTAGTCCTGCGGTTGCTGTAATCGCGGACAGTTATTGGGCTGCCAAGAAAGGCCGAGAAACACTAAACATAACATGGAGTGATGTAGACTTACCCGCAAGGTCCAGCACCGACATTTTTAGCCAATTTGCTAAAGATATTTCTGCATCTGAAGAACGTCAATCTGATCGAATACAAGGCGACACCCCTACACAGTTTTTAAATGCATCAAAAGTAATTGAAGCTGATTACACAGTCCCCTTTCTCGCCCATACTTGTATGGAGCCACTTAATGCCACAGCAGAAATCAGCAATGGTCATTGCGAAATATGGGTAGGTTGCCAAAACCCTCTTGGATTTCGAAAAGCGGTCGCTGAGGCGTTGAGCATAGATGAAGACAAAGTAACTTTGCACAACCAATTAATGGGCGGTGGCTTTGGTCGTAAATCTCGCCCAGATTATGCAATTCAGGCAGCCCAAATTGCCAAAGCTGTAGGTCGCCCTATTCAACTCATATGGTCTCGGGAAGAAGATATTCGTCAAGATTTCTACCGCCCAGCTATACAAAGTCGGTTCAGAGCTGGGCTCGATGAAAATGGCAAGCTACTAGCATGGGAGAATACCTATGTTAATAAAGCTGAACCCACTGAAGCACCTCTCATCCCCTATGCTGTAGAGGCACAAGATATTGGCCATGTTAGCAGCCCTACTCATGTTCCCTGGGGTGCATGGAGGAGCGTGGACCATTCTCAGCACGGATTTTTTACTGAGTCATTTATTGATGAAGCTGCGAATAACGCAGGTAAGGATAGCTATAAATTTAGACTGGATCTTCTAGAGGACAAACCACGGCATCTAGCGGTATTAAAGAGAGCCGCTGAGGAAGCCAATTGGGAGACTCCATTAGCAGAGGGTCGAGGAAAAGGTATCTCGCTTCAAGAATCATTCGGCTCCATCGTCGCTCAAGTCGTAGAGGTTTCAATTGTTGATAAATCAGTATCGGTTGATCGCGTTGTTGCAGTAATTGATCCGGGTCTTGCTGTCGCGCCCGATGGAATGAAGGCGCAAATCGAATCAGGTATTATCTATGGCCTCAGCGCTGCTATGTATGGAGAAATTACTATTCAAGATGGTGCCGTGGTTGAAAGTAATTTTCATGACTATCAATCTCTGAGAATGTCTGATGCTCCTACCATTGAAACTCATATCATAAACAGTGGTCATGAAATTGGTGGTGCTGGGGAACCAGGAACACCCGGTATAGCGCCTGCTTTAGCTAACGCCGTATATGCTGCAAGTGGTATTCGAGTTCGGAGCCTACCTTTGATGAAAGCATTTTCAGCATCATAGTCGAGTAAGTAATTGTAGAATGAAGAGGACTTAACGGGTTTTAGTAGCCCAACCCAATGACCTGCATCGTACTTTTGTAATTAATTCACTCCGCCCAAACTTACTCCATTTGGATTACGCTCCGATCATCTATTTTGGGTGAATAGGTATATCATCGATCGTCTGGATCAAGCGTAAGACGTCAGGTGATTCTATTCTATGACGTCTAGCCTGAGCCATGTTGTCATTATAATAACTAAGACACTTGAGGAAATGATTATGCGCGCATTGTCGGAATTAAAACAAAACCAGCTTACTATAAAGATTTATACCGGTCTGCTGGCCATGCTATTTGGCGTTGAAGCAGTAGCACAAGATCAAGGTAGCACCAATGAAAATGCTACCTTAGAAGAAGTTGTCGTAACCGCCAACCGGCGAGAGCAAAGCCTGCAAAGTGTCCCTCTAGCAGTCTCAGCCTTTAGTGGTGAGGAGATGGAAGCCCAAGGCATTGTAGATATTAAGGGACTTACAGAGCGTACCCCAGGCTTCACTATGGGAACTTTTAATCCAGGCCAGCCACAACTATATATGCGTGGCATCGGCTCTAATGAAGATGGTGCGGGTGGTGATCAATCAGTTATTGTCTTTATTGACGAAGTCTATATTGGTCGTGCCGCTGGAATGGATATTGACTTATTCGATCTCGAACGAGTGGAAGTTTTGCGTGGCCCACAGGGAACCCTATTCGGTAAAAATGTAGTAGGTGGCGCTGTAAGTATGATTACTAAAAAGCCAACTGAAGATACAGAAGTTATCGGTGAGCTAACTGCAGGCAACTTTAATGCTTTAAACGTAAGAGGTTTGGCCAGCGGTCAAGTGGCTGACAACGTTTACGGTAAGATATCTTTTTCTAGTCGCCGAAGAGACGGATATTTCACGTCAGATCTGAAAAATTATCAAGAGTTCTTTCCTGGTGGTATTAGTGCGAAGGATAGTCTAGAGGTTAACAGTGACACCTTTCGCGCGGGCTTGAGATTTTTACCCAGTGACGACTTAGAAATCAACATGTCGGCGAGTCACTCCAAAATTGACAAATATGGTGCTCCTAATCATGTACTCAAGGCGCCAACTGGTCCAGCCAGCGTTACATATCAGGTTGAATCGGCGCTCATTGAAAATTATGATGATGAAATTCACACCGGTTTATATGATGATCCTGGGTTTTTTAAGAGTGATTCGTCGAGTTTGACGTTTCGGGTAGATTATGACATCAGTGAAGACCTTATGTTTACCTCTCTATCGGCATTTCGCAGTGTAGACGCAGAAAACTCTGACGTCATTGGCACGAGAGAAAGCAGTGCCGGTCTGTCTACTGGCCTAAATGCTTTGTATGCTTCAGTATTACCGATCTATACCTATCTGATTTATGGGTCTAACGACTATACCGATGACTCAGACACCTTCACGCAAGAATTCCGCTTCACATCGATTGGCGATGAACCCTTAGAATGGGTTGCTGGCGCTTACTTTATGAGTGAGAAGACTGATAGAGAAGAATTCTTTAGTCTTGGTTTGGATATGGAGGTTGCACCAGGCTACATTATTGGAGCAGTGCCTTTGGGTACGGGGTCGGATGACCAAAGTAATGAAACAAAGTCTTATGCAGGATTTGGGCAGGCGACATACTCTCTTAGCGACCAACTGAGTGTAACTTTCGGTTCAAGATACACTTATGAAGAGAAGCGTAATAGCCGAGTGGGTGTCGCGGATCCTTTTGCAGTGGTTGGAACGTTTGAGACTGATACGACTGAAAGCTGGAATAATCTTTCAAGTAAGCTATCTTTGCAGTATCAGGCAAACGATGATTTATTCTTATATGCATCTTACTCAGAAGGCTTTAAATCTGGCGGTTTTCAAGGAAGCGCCGCGAGTGGTTTGGCTGCTTCAACACCATTTGACCCAGAAACTGCTTCGCAGTTCGAATTGGGCGCAAAAGCCGAATGGATGGATAATAGGCTTCGCCTAAATGCGGCGGTATTCAGTACAGATTACAAAGACCTACAAATCTTGCAGTTATTGATCCCTATCGGTGCTCCTGAGGGACTTTCGGGTGTCTTGGTTACGCAAAATGCTTCAGACGCGAAGATAGATGGTCTTGAATTAGAGTTTACCGCTCTAGTCACAGATGCATTCACTATTAGTGGCTCCTATACTTATCTTGATACTGCGTATGACAACTTTGGCATCCCACCTGGCTATCTTGCTCCAGGAGAAGGTGCTGCGCCAGAAAGAGATGGTAATGAGCTACGTAATGCTCCTGATACCGCATGGAACATACTAGCTAGATATGACTTTTCGTTAGCTAGTGGTGCTGAGTTATCTGCGCAAGTGGATTACCGTCACAAAGACCTTGTCTGGCAAGACCCAGATAATTTCATTCAGGCGGCTGTTCCCGAGTATGACGTTGGTGACTTTAGGTTAATTTATACGCCCGCCGATGGTGGTATGTCTGTAACGGCTTGGGTACAAAATTTTACAGATGAAGATTATTATCTACATAACTACCCCTCATCAAATAGTGGTAATGCAACGCCTGCAGCACCGCGTACCTACGGTATTACTGTAGGTTGGAGCTTGTAGCAGCAAGGGTATTTAGACATCGAGGTACAAAATATTTTGTACCTCGATGTCTAATTTTGAGGCCAACGTTAACCGAAGCAGACTTCTTTTGTTGTTAACACTGGCTTACACCTAGCTCTACCACTTACTCAACTTTTACCAGCCAGATCTATAATGAATGGGTAAAATCTGCAATTTAATCAGACGACATGATTAGTTTTTGTATACTGACAAATCAATTTTATCAATTGAGAGAGGCAAGACATTGAGACGTATAACTAATATTCAATTAGCCATCCTTCTACCCCTATTGGCGCTGAGTGGCTGTAATGATGTACCACAGGCCGATATAGCCTTCTACGGGGACAATATCATTACCGTTAGCGAGCAATCTGAATCTGCTAACTTTGTGGCAGTTAAAGACGACACTATTGTTTTCGTAGGTCAAATGGATGATTGGGATGGACAAACTGCGGAGTTAATCAATCTAGAGGACTCCGCACTACTACCTGGCTTTATTGACGCTCATGGTCACGTTGCTTGGCATGGAAGGCTTTCCGCGATGGCGAATGTAGCTTCACCTCCTGTCGGGCCAGCCGAGGACATCGACGGGTTGGTCATGGCATTGAAAAGCCACATAGCCTCAAAAGAGCTAGCTGAAGGCGAGTGGGTTGTGGGAATGGGTTATGACGATTCTTTGCTGGCTGAAGCGCGACATCCGACCACCGTCGATCTAGACAAGGTATCTACATCTCATCCTATTTTGTTAATCCATGTTTCAGGACATCTATCCGCGGTTAATTCCAAGGCTCTGGAAATTGCAGGAATTAATGAGGATACGCCTAATCCGCCAGGCGGTGTGATTCGTAGGTTGGAAGATAGTCAAAAACCCAATGGAGTATTAGAGGAGACAGCTGGTTTTGCCATTCAATCCTTTCTTCCGTCGGAGGAAAATGTAAACGAACTAATACATCTTGGCCTCCTTGATTATGCTCGATATGGTATTACTACGGCACAGGATGGGGCGTCGTCTCTGGGTGTGATAAACGAACTGAGATCTGCGGCTAATGAGAAACCTTTCCCTATTGACGTCGTGTCTTTCCAGATGGTTGATGAGACATATCTTGGAGAGAATAGTCCTCCACTACCGATCTTGAGCGATTACAAAAATGGTTTTAAGATTGGAGGCGTTAAAATGATTTTAGATGGCTCGCCACAAGGTAAAACGGCCTATTTAACCCAGCCGTATAAGATACCACCAAAGGGCGGCGCTCACGATTATCGTGGTTATCCGATCATGCCAGCAGAATCGGTAGATGGTCTTTTTGCCAAATTTATAGACGCAGGCACGCCAATCTTGGCCCATGCCAATGGTGATGCAGCTGCAGATCTGTTTGTTAACGCGTTAAACCGCAGCATCGATACGAGCAATATCCCTGATCATCGTACTGTGATGATTCACGCCCAAACAGTGCGAGAAGACCAGCTTGATATCATGGCAGAAATGAAAGCCATTCCTTCGTTTTTCTCAGCTCACACATTTTACTGGGGCGATTGGCATCGAGACTCGGTTTTTGGCGTAGAACGCGCTAGTCGTATTAGCCCAACCCAAAGCAGTCTAGATAAAGGCATTGTCTTTACAGTTCATAATGATTCCCCCGTAGTGCCGCCGGATATGATCCGTTTGCTTTGGGCAACCACTAATCGGCTCACACGAAGCGGTCAGGTGTTAGGGCAAGAGCAACGAATACCAACCCTTAACGCTATCAAGGCCGTTACGATCAATGCTGCTTATCAATACTTTGAAGAGGATAGAAAAGGAACTATTGATGTCGGTAAACAAGCCGACTTCGTCATCTTAAGTAAAAATCCGCTAACTATACCAACTACCGAGTTGTTAGATATCAAAGTAGAGCGGACTATAGCGAGAGGGAAAACCATCTTTGAATTAGACAGTTAGCCGCATCTAAAGGACTGAAAGTGGTTTTATGACAGAGAATTAGTACCTCATCGCCATATTTAGTCATCAAAGACTGTAGAGACTATAACGTAGCTTTATGGTCGCCTTAGGGTATTTATAGTTAGTAAAGTAAAGTCAGCGACACAGTTTCGCCCTTCTCTATTTTGTGAATAAGGGCAGTAATTTTTTTGTTTACCGGAACATCAATACCTAATTTCTCGGCGCGTTTGACGATAGCACCATTTAGAAATGCTATCTCGGTTTTTCTACCCAATTTAATATCTTCCCACATTGAAGAGCGCGCATGAGGGTCGATATCCAACATAGCCTTAGCCAGGCGCAGAAAAATCCAGTTTGGCAAACTTAGAATAGCAGGCATCCAGGAGGGTCGTACCGCCGTAAATTGCGCCAACTCAACACCCTCCATATTGGCCACCTCGAGCCATTCACGCTGAGCTGCAGCATAAACCTTACGCAGTTTACGATTCTCAAGCTGCGTCTTAATAGGCTGATTGGCAAGTGCATTAAGCGCATTATTAAGATTAAGCAGTAATTTGCCATAGATTACGGGCTTCATATCTGTATGCAGCTCACAGGGAAAACCAATGGCACCTAGCTGCTTGGCAAGCTGTTGCGTTACAGATGTCTGGTGAAACAGTAAGGTGCCCTCAGTACCTCGATGAAAATGCGCATTGTCTTGACTCAGTATATTGAAGGGGATGACCCCCTGCTTCACTGCGTGGCTCGGCAATTCGTTCAGAATAGCATCCAGGCTGTCGAGGCCATTTTGCATAAAAAATAGCTGCGCCCCATCCTCAGCAAGCTGCTTTAAATCGTCGACAGCAGCCTCGAGCTGATGACATTTGAGAGTTACAAATACCGCATCAAAGGTTTCATCTGTCAGACGAGTGATTAGTGCAGATGGCACAACCTTTTCATTTTGCCCGGTATAGTCAGTGAGAGTTATACCGCCAGCATTCATAATCGAGTCTCGAATGCGTGCTCGACAGATTAAACTCACCTTGTGGCCACAGAGCTGCATAAGCCCACCCAAATAGCAACCAGTCGAGCCAGCGCCATAAATTGCTAGTTGCATGCTGTCACCTCAACCTTAACTCACAGAGCCTAATATAGATTCTAAATACTTAGGTCGCGAAGATTATAATCTTTTAATTCTGCCTTAACAGTCTCATCCCACTTAAAGGTCTTACCTGAATCAATAAAGGGTTGGTATTGGTAGGACTCCTCATCAGGGAATCTCTGTTTGCGCGCATCAATGGCATAACCCAGGGGTTTGGAGCGCTCATCAATTAACGCATCATCAAAAAACATAGGCTCACTATATAAGCCAGGCCCCTGAACCCCCAAGACGGATGAACGTCGGTGGAAGCCAAAGTTCACCGTCACTCTTGGTTCAAAACCACAGTTAGGAAATGATCCATGAAGTATCTGACGGTTACAAATAATCACGTCACCGGGATTACATACCAGCGGAACCATACCATCAATGCGCTCACTACCGGATTCGTTAATTAATTGCTTGATATCAATTTTACCCACCTTATGACTCCCCGGCTTTACCCAGACGCCATTGACTGCCGTGCTGCCATAGACCTGAGCCATAAAATTAAACCCGTGAATACCCTCATCAAAATTCTCATTCTCCCAGTGAGTATCTCCATCCTGGTGCCACGATACTGCAGCGCCAACACCGGGCTCTTTGATAAACAGACTCTCGTTGAAGGGCGCAAAATCTTTACCATTAACTGCCTCGGCTACACGCAGTAATTTTGGATGACCATAGACACGCAGACAACTATCAGAAAACTGTAAGGAGCCAAGCAAAATAAATGGCGCATACTCTGGCGCCGATTCACTGGCCTTTGGCTCAAACAGCTTTACCTGATGACGACCATTGGCAAGCGCGGTACCTCCCAGAGGATCACCCAGCGGCTTTGACCACACAAGATTAGGGGCAAGACAATCAGCTCCCAAGGCCGGCTTACCGTCTTTGGTAAGCTTGCCATTGGGTTCAGAGGGATAGGATTGACTTATGCTATCCAGATCATTTTTTATATCTTGTAACTCTTCTTGGGCCAAAACGCCCTCGAATATATAAAACCCATATTTAGAATAAGCAGTTAAAATATCAGCGGCCAAATTGCCCTGCTTATCAAAGCGAATGGCACCACGGTTATCTAACAAGTATGCCTTTCGCTCCCCCTCGATAAGATAGTTGCGCATCGCATCGGCATCTTCGCCATAATGGGCTGCACAGGCTTCAATTGATTGACTGATATCTTGTTTCATAAATAGGCCTTTGTTAATATTTTTTGTTTTACTATTTTGTCTTTATATTCCCGCAATTTTAATAGTATATTAAATCTGTGGTCAAGAGTTTTTCTCAGAGGTCGTCAAATGGATAGTCCAGTCATAGCTCGAGGAAACATCACTCGCCAAGCAAATAAAAGATTGCGTCGCCAGCATATCCTCAATATCGCAAAAAACTTAATAGCCACAGAAGGTTTTGAAGCATTTACCCTCACGCAGCTTGCACGGGAGGCTGGAGTATCTGGTCCCACGGTCTATAATCTATTTGGCAAGAAGGATGATATTTTCCAGGAACTTGTCTCAGAAATGGTGACGACCATTGGTGTGGCGCTGTCTAATCCCGATATGTCCGATCCCATAGCGGGTGCTGAGGCGTTTACCGATAATCTACTGCACCTGTATCAGCAGGACGAAGCTTTTTATCGGGCCGCATTTTTAGCGGCAGACCGGACTAGATTATTTGACCATGAATTACCCACTGGAATCTTTCATCAGTCACTGCAAATAGCCAAACGCATCTGCGCTGATGCTAAAGCCGACGGCTTCCTTTACGGCAATATCGAAACCGCCAAACTTGCTGAGCAACTGTTCGCCTGCCAACGACTCGCTCGTCAAGACTGGGTCAATGGGTATATAGATTTAAAACGCTATCGAAAACAGGTTTTGATCGGCATGTACATAACCTATGCTGCCGATGCTAGGCCTGACTTTCATAAAAGACTGTGCGAGGAAATCCAACAACTGAAGAATAAATAGCTATTAAATCCGCCATAACATCAGGCCTCAGCGGGAGGAAATAACTTGTATTCAAATATATACTTATTAAGCAATACTAGAGACTATGTCTCCACAGCCTGTGAGAGAAATTACTTCCATGCAGATTGTTGTCACTTCATCCCTATTCTTGGTCGATAAAAAAGAAAATCCAATTATTAACCAGGATGATAAACCAGAGTGGCCAGATTTTTTAAAAGTGGGTTTTTATTGATAGCGAGAGAAACTATTTGTCGCTAAAATATCGTCGAATTCGATGATTATTTTCTGCCAAGGACCCCTCATGAAACGTCTACTCCATTCTACCCTTTTCCTTTTAATGTCAGTTTCACTGCTTGTATCTTGCAACGGCCATCAGCCCGATATTCTGATCGACGGTATCCGAGCAACTGCGACTGCGGAGCAGATAGTGTCGGACTGTGATGTGGCTCTCAATAACGCCTCAGCTCAGTTAAAGGCTTTAGAGGAACAGAAGGGACAAGCCACTCTGACTAGCGTTTACGGTCAGTATGAAAAAATTGTTGATGCGCTAGTACCAATTGGTGACGTTTGGCACATCAAATCAGTACATCCTGACTCGGATGTTCGTTCAGCTGCAAATGAGTGTAGTGAAAAACAGTCCGATTTTTACTCCCAGATTAGCCTGTCTCGTCCTGTCTATGATCGAATTTCAGCAATTAGTCAGGATGACCTTTCTGCCAGCGAGTTATTTATGGTTCAAAATGCTATTGATGATTTTAAAAGGTCTGGAGTAGATCGTGGCGATGCCACCAGAAAAAGGATTCGGGAATTACAAAAAGAAATCACCGCTATAGGAAATGAATTCGATAAAAATATTCGAAGTGATGTTCGATCTGTAAAAGTTGGTGCAACTGAACTAGATGGACTGCCAGCAGATTATATTGACGCGCATCCTGCAGATGAGGATGGCCTCATAACAATCACCACTGATTATCCTGACATGTACCCCGTGATGACTTACGCGCATAGTGATGATCTGCGAAAGCGTTTACGTATTGCCTCGAGATCACGAGGATACCCAGCAAACAAACTTATACTAGAAAACCTCATTGCGAAGCGACATGAATTAGCGTCACTACTCGGATTTGACTCTTTCGCGAGTCTTTCCATGTCAAGCCAGATGATTGGTTCTCCGGAGAAGGCTCAGAGCTTTCTTGATAGTGTAGGAGGAGCTTTAAATAAACCTGTGCAAGAGGAATTAGGCATTCTTCTCTCAAGACTTCAAGAGGAAGATCCCTCCGCTACAGCCGTGCAGGTCTGGCAAGCTGGCTACATACAAAATCTTTTGAGAAAGGAGCAGTATGCACTTGATGCTCAAGAGGTAAGAGAATATTTTCGGTATGAAAATGTACGCGATGGAATTTTCGCGCTCACTGAAGATCTCTTCGATGTTGAGATAAAGGCCTGGAATACTGAAACATGGCATAAAGATGTTGAGACATTTGAAATTATCGACAACGGCAAACTTTTAGGCCGATTCTATATGGACAATCATCCTAGAGCTGATAAATACCAGCACGCCGCGCACTGGACCCTGAGGTCAGGCATCAAAGATAAACGAATACCAATGTCTGGTTTAGCTCAAAACTTCCCTAAGGGGCTAATGGAGCACAGCCAGGTTGAAACTTTTTTACATGAATTCGGCCACCTACTTCACAATATGTTTTCCGGAACGCAGTCTTGGTCATCTATCGGAGGCATGTCGATGGAGCGCGATTTTGTTGAAGCTCCATCACAAATGCTGGAGGAGTGGATATGGGATTATGAGACACTGAAAAAATTCGCTACGAATGCGGCTGGAGAAACTATCCCTAGAGAGCTTGTGGAAAAAATGAGTCGAGCACGCCATTTTGGGCGTGCCACAGGAACCGCTACGCAAATTTATTATGCAAACTTATCTCTCAATTTCTACAGTCAAGAGCCTGGTTCATTTGAGCTTGATGACACCATGCAATCACTAGCAAAAAAATATGCCGCTTATCCTCATGTTCAGGATACTCACTTCTATGCCAACTTTGGGCATTTAAATGGCTACAGCTCTAATTACTACACCTATCAGTGGTCTCTCTCGATAGCCACTGATCTTTTTTCACGATTTGAGAAAGAAGGTCTAAGAAATAAGGATGTTGCAGATGAATATAGGCGTAAAGTATTGGAAGTAGGCGGAAGTAAACCAGCCGCAGAATTTGTTTCTGATTTTCTTGGCCGCGAGTTCACAACTGACTCATACATCCAGTCGTTACAAAATTAATTAAGTAATGGCTAAATTAAATGTCTACTTATTTGTCTATTCTCGTCACAAGACGCGTAGGAAGCGAGAGCTAACAGAGTCTGTAGAGACTTTAAAGTAGTTTTATGGCGGAGAAGGAGTCCGCCAAACTAGCGATTCATGCTGTCCTGAAAAGTCTACAAAACTAGCTGTAAACCCCATATATATTGGCTTTAGTAAAAACGCAGTCCTATACGGTCTTGTATTGACTTGAGAAATAGTGCGACAATGGTGTAACTCAAAGTGTAACTCAAATAAGCCCAAGGATGGATTTACATGGTAACCATGACAGCTAAAGGATTAGAGAAATTAATCAAAGATTCGATACCAAAGCGAACCGCTTTAGGGGGTGGGCTGTATCTCTCAATCACCAAAGGCGGCTCTGCTAGTTTTGGCTTTCGCTACAAGATCAAAGGTAAATCACGCTTAATCGGATTAGGGGCATTCTGCCCAACCAACAATACACTAGCTATGGCTAGAAATAAGGCTGTCGAACTAAAGGGCATAACCAACCAAGGCATAGACCCTATTGAGAAGTCATTGGAGACTACACAAACAGAACAAGCCGCAATTAAAGCCAGACAAATCAAAGATAAAATGAATCAGGCCACGTTTGATAAAATCGCCCTTGAGTACATTGAGTCTAAAAAAGCCGAATGGAAAAATGCAAAACATCATCAGCAATGGACAAACACCCTAGCTACCTACGCCTTCCCTACTATCGGTAAGATGCCAGTAGCAGATATTGAAACAGAGCACGTATTAGCCATTTTAAAACCTATCTGGAACACCAAGACAGAGACAGCTACTCGAGTCAGAACACGCCTGGAGGCCGTTTTAAGTTACGCGGAGGCGCATAAATGGCGTACAGGTGGAAACCCTGCAAGATGGCGCGGCCACTTATCAGCAATACTGCCAAGCCCTCAAAAGCTAAAGGATAGAAAACACCATTCTGCCCTGCCCTACAGCGAGTTACCGCAATTCATGGGTATCCTATCCAAAACAGACGGAATGGGCGCACGAGCACTCGAAATGACCATTTTAACGGCAACTAGAACCAAAGAATCACTGGGCGCAAAGTGGTCTGAGATTGATCTTGATAACCGCGTATGGACGATACCCAAAGAGCGCATGAAGGCGGGTATAGAACATCGCATTCCATTGAGCGGTCAGGCCATGAAGATTCTCTCACAAATGGCAGAACACAAAATGAGCGATTATGTGTTTCCCAACCGCAGCAATGGCAAGCCAATGTCCAATGCGGGAATGTCCTCAGTATTGAAGCGACTAGAACGCACTGACATTACCGTTCATGGCTTTCGCTCAACCTTTCGTGATTATGTGGCTGAGAAGACAAACACCCCCGAACGAACCGCAGAGGCGGCTCTAGCGCATAAACTCAAGGACGCATCTGAGGCTGCTTATCAGCGTGGCGATTTAATAGAGAAACGCGAGATACTAATGCAGACTTGGGCTAACTACTGTTATCCAACTGGGGAGAAAGTTATTCAGATGCCAACGAAACAAAAAGGCGTAAAATAAATTATTTCTTCTAAATAACTTATTTCTTCCTCTTTCTGAAGCCTCTTTGTAAAATTAAATCTTCTACATTCAACGAAGGTTTTGCCCCGTGGAACCAAGGGATTTAAGACGCCAAAGAATGGCACTCAGAATTAGCCAAGCTCAATTGGCTGCGGCTTTAAACATCAATGTAAAGACTGTCAGCCGATGGGAAAACGGTCACAATAAAATACCGCGGTGTGCAGATTTAGCTATTAGATACCTTCTTCTTAATAACCATCCAAGTGCCGTGAAGTCTGAAAAAATCATAAAAGACGCCCAAGCTTGGCATGCTTGGAATATGGCTCACTCCACCTGAACTATTGGGTAGATGACTTATCAGCGTGGCGACTTAATAGAAAAGCGCGAGCTACTAATGCAGACTTGGGCTAATTACTGCTATCACTCCACGGCTAAGGTGAAGATGCCAATAGCCTCCCTTTCGCCAACTTAGTGAACGCATGATACGCCTCAACCCATCTGTCTGCTAACTTGTTTACATCAACGACTGCTTGATCCCGCCGCTCCTTTTGCCCACTTGATATGGTTTGATTTGGATCATGGATTCCCATCAATGTGTCATCACCGACAGATCTAATAACACCTGTAGCTCGCGATAATTTATCCAAAAATTCCTCATTTATTTTCAAAAGATTCTTCCTAGCCCTTTCAACATCTTTAGTCAAAAACTCTTTTTCTGGCACACTCCAATCATAGTGGAGTTCATGTAAGGGTGCATGCTTATTGAAGACATATGAATTACCAAAATCGTGATCGGTTAGGTGCTGTACTACCCCAGTTGAAGATGGCAAAAGAAGAATAAATTTTTCAAACAGGGCGCAATCATGCTCCATTTTACGGTTACGTTTATCCCAATAATCCTTAGTCAGCCAAGTACCTATACTAGTTAACAGAAAAGTAATAAAAATTGGTAGGTAGTTTTCCATGTTTGATTTCCTTATTCATCGAGCAGTCTGAAGAAACCTGTCTATGGCAATAAGGCGAAGACCTATCCCCAATAGAGCAAGAACAATAATAGCTGTGCCTGAAGGAAGATCGTCTCTTATAGAGGGAAACCACCCTTCGAAAAAAAGAAGGCAAACCCATGAGAGGCCAAAACATGTATTAGAGAAGTTACGAATAGTTTCTGTGCGTGCGATGAAGTCAATATCATCAGAATTCATAGTTAGTTCCATCCATGGTTAATTAAACTTTCTGCACTTTATGCCAATCTAAACAAAAGAGCGAGCCGAGGACTACCTCAATGGAACCGCTAAGTTTTACTGTAATAACTCTCATCACCGTAATTCTCTATAAAATATGGCTCTCGACCTGTGGTTACTAACCAACCTGCATAATGCTCTCGATCTAATTCTTTAAACTGGAGATGTGGGTCAGTTAAATAGTAATCGGTAAGTCTTCTAATTTCATCGATCGTAGCGTCATCATTCGTTGTTGGATGTGCCTTAAGGATGGTCAATGTGTCGAAGTATCCAAAAATATTCACTGCCTCTCTCATTAATCTAAGTGCAAGCCTGTTGCCGCGACATTCGGGTTTAACTTTGATGACAGAAATCAGCAGGTAAGCCCCTGGGTCTTCATCTTGAACATGCTGACCAACAAGTTGTCTTATTCGAGCCTGTTGTTGTTCGTTTGTTAATATTTCGTATGCATCAACAGCATGACCACTTTGTACGTCAAAAAGATCAAAATGATCTTCATCGGGATAACCAGTAAATGTGGTAATCAGAGTGGCTACTAAGCGACCTCCCTCACAATCTGGTTCTTCTTCACCATAATTAGCTGTGACAAGAAGGGATAGCATCTCAGGAAAGTTATGATCCCTTTGGACATGCGTACTTATAAAAAAGTCTTCTATTTCATCATCCATAATCAACTTCTCGCTAACTTTGAATTATCCTTTACTAGCCTCTCCAAATAGGCTATTTCTCTTACACGCTGTGCATCTGTAAGTTGTCGTAACAGACTAATTATTTCTTTTTCGATGACAGTGTAAGCCGCTTTTATTTCGGTGGTGGCTACGCCAGTTTCGAGATAGGCCGGATCGACATCCATCGCTTGACCCAATGCGATCAAGCAGCTAGTTTTTTTGTTCTTATTGCGTTCAATTGCACTAATTCGCTTTTGATCGACACCCGAAATCTTAGCAAGCATAATTTGCGTCAGGCCGGCTTTATTTCGCGCTTTTTTGACCCGATCACCCATTGATAGGCTGTCATCTCCGATGGCAGTGTTATCATCATTGATCTGGGTTGCGGCTACGCCAGTCTGTAGCCAAGCGGCATCAACGCA
>ENA-OSET01002489-OSET01002489.1-sediment-metagenome-genome-assembly--contig:-NODE-2489-length-17826-cov-12.556482_pt1:15000-17826 | contig 17826 bp, 13 predicted proteins | sample MGYA00237882_ERZ534229 | MGnify/ENA primary metagenome ERZ534229 (study PRJEB26408, sample SAMN06266212) | sediment metagenome | isolation source: Hudson Canyon methane seep mesocosm... | reverse complement strand
CCAAAGGGGTAGCCGACGGCGAGCGGTTCCTTCTCGACGCAATGAATGATTTTGTGATCAGTCGAGGCTCGGTGCCGCGCATGATTCGCCTCGAGGTGAAAGTGAACGGCGAAGTGCTGACGGTGTACCGCTGCGACGGGCTGGTGGTCAGTTCGGCCACCGGCTCGACCGCCTACTCGCTGGCCGCCGGCGGGGCGATTGTCGCGCCGGACGCGGGCGTGTTTTCGATCACGCCGATCTGCCCGCACACGCTCTCCAACCGGGCGGTGATCGTCGGCCAACAATCGACGGTGGAAGTGCGCGTGCTCGACCGGCAGCGGGAAGCCACGCTCTCCGCCGATGGCCGGGATGTCGTCGAGTTGGCCGCCGACAACCCGGTGATGATCCGCCGCAGCCGCCGCACCGTGAAGTTGGCGCGGCTGCCGGACAGTTCATTTTTCAAAACCCTGCGGCAGAAGCTGCAATGGATGGGATCGCACGCCTGAGACATGGTTCGACTGAAGGACATAGCCCACGAAGCCGGCGTCTCGGTGATGACCGTCTCCAAGGCGTTGCGGGACGCGCCGGACATCGCCGCCAAGACCAAGCTGCGCATCGGCGACCTGGCCAAGCGCATGGGCTACACGCCCAACCTCGGCGCGCGCAGCCTGCGCATCCGCGAAACCCGCCTGCTGGGGCTGGTGATCCCGGCCACCACAGACCCGGTTTTTGCGCGCATCGTGATGGCGATCGAGCAACGCGCGCTCGAGCACGGCTACGAGCTGGTGCTGGCGCACACGTGGAACAAGGCGGAACGCGAGGAGACGATTTTGCGCAACCTCATCTCGCGCCGAGTCGATGGCATTTTCCTTTCGCCCGTGTATCGCAACGACCCGGATGTGCCGGCCTATCGCGAACTGAAGCAACGCGGCATCCCGACAGTCATCATGGGGCCTCTGGCGGAATTCTGCGCCGACTTCGTCAACGTGCAGTCACTCGGCAACGAGTCGGCGTTTGGGATGACGCAGCACCTCATCGATCTCGGGCACAAGCGCATCGCGTTTTTTGCCGGGCCGCGATTCTCGGCGCGGGCGGTTTCGCGGCAGGAAGGCTACCGGCGCGCCCTGCGCGAGAACAACATCGACGAAGATCCCGGCCTCGTTTTCAACGCCGGCATGACCATCGCCGAGGGCGCGAAGGCAGCGGAACATTTTCTCGAGGAACAAACGAAGGCAACGGCGGTGCAGACCGTGAACGACCTTGTCGCCATCGGCGCGGCGAACGTCCTCCTTGAGCGCGGGCTGAAGATTCCCGACGACATGTCGATGGCCGGGTTCGGCAACATCCTCACCAGTGAACATTACCGCGTACCCCTGACCACCGTGCGGCAGCCCAAGTTCCGGCTCGGCATGGCATCGTTCGACACAATGCTCAAGCTGCTCGCCGGCGAGCGGCCGGAGTCGCAGCGAATCGTCGCCGAGGTGCTGGTGCGCCAAAGCACCGGGCCGGTCCCCAAGTAACATCGCACTCGCTTGGCCAAGTGGGCGATCTCAGCAAAACTTTTCGCGTTCGCGACTACGACCTAGATGCCACGCTGGCGAGCGGCCAAGCCTTTCGCTGGCAGTCACTTGGCCAAGCGTGGGAAGGCGTGATCGGTGGCCGCTGGGTTCGGTTGTGCGCGGCCAAGGACGGCATCGCCACCGAGGTGGCCAAGCCGATCAGCGACTGGTCGTGGCTCGAGGAATATCTGCAACTGCAAATTGACCTTGGCCAAGTGCTCGCCACATTTCCCGACGACGAACCGATGCGCAACGCCGTCGCCGCTCTCCCCGGCCTGCGTTTGCTTCGGCAGGATTACTGGGAATGCCTCGCGTCGTTCATCCTCTCGGCGACCAAGCAGATCGTGCAAATCCGGCAAATGGTCGCGCTGCTGAGCGAGCGGCACGGAGAGCCGATTGCCTCCGGCGGCGACGATCCGGCGTTTGCTTTTCCGACCATCGAGGCAATCGCATCGTGCAGCGAAAAAGAATTGCGCGAGTGCAAACTTGGCTTTCGCGCACCAAACCTGCTCGGCGCAGCGCGCGACATTCTCGACGAAAAAATCGACTGGCGGCGATTGCCGACTATGGCCACCGACGAGGCACGGGGGGAACTGACCAAGCTGCGTGGCGTTGGCCCAAAGATCGCCGACTGCGTGCTGCTCTTCGCTGGCGGTCATCACGAGGTGTTCCCGGTGGACGTGTGGATCGAGCGCGCACTGCAGCGGTTGTACTTCTCGAAACGCCGGCCAAGCGCCAGGCGGCTGCGCAAGTTTGCCGACACGCACTTTGGCCCGTACGCTGGCTACGCGCAGCAGTACCTGTTCCACCACGCCCGCGTTCATTTGAAATTGAAGTAACCAAAGATGAGTTTCCCGAAGCTGGATGTTTTGTTGTCGCCGGTTGAGTTTGAGTCGCTGCCGGGGCGCGACTTGAGCGCGACGTGTTGCGTGGTGTTCGACGTGTTGCGGGCGACCTCGACGATGACTGTGGCCCTGGCCAACGGCGCAACCGGCATTCTGCCGTGCGGTACGGTCGACGAGGCGGTCGACGCGCGCGCGGCGAATCCGAATTTGCTGTTGGCCGGTGAGCGCGGTGGCCTGCGAATCACCGCCGAGATCTCGGGCAGTGTGGGTTTCGACTTGGGCAACTCGCCGCGCGAGATGGGCGCCGAAGCGGTGTCAGGCCGGCAACTTGCAATGACAACCACCAACGGGACTCGCGCACTCAAGGCGTGTGCGGGGGCGCGGCGGGTTTGGCTCGGATGTTTTTTGAATCTGTCGGCGCTTGGCCAGGCAATCCGCGATTG
>ENA-OSET01002489-OSET01002489.1-sediment-metagenome-genome-assembly--contig:-NODE-2489-length-17826-cov-12.556482_pt1:0-10000 | contig 17826 bp, 13 predicted proteins | sample MGYA00237882_ERZ534229 | MGnify/ENA primary metagenome ERZ534229 (study PRJEB26408, sample SAMN06266212) | sediment metagenome | isolation source: Hudson Canyon methane seep mesocosm | place... | reverse complement strand
TGGCAATTAAGGGTAGGGGTTGCGCTCGTTGCGGGACTTAACCCAACATCTCACGACACGAGCTGACGACAGCCATGCAGCACCTGTCACTCGGCCTCCGAAGAGGAAACTTCATCTCTGAAGCGGTCCGAGGATGTCAAGACCAGGTAAGGTTCTTCGCGTTGCATCGAATTAAACCACATGTTCCACCGCTTGTGCGGGCCCCCGTCAATTCCTTTGAGTTTTAGTCTTGCGACCGTACTCCCCAGGCGGAGCACTTAATGCGTTAGCTGAGACACCCAGAAGGGTCGAACCCTCCGGACGTCCAGTGCTCATCGTTTACGGCGTGGACTACCAGGGTATCTAATCCTGTTTGCTCCCCACGCTTTCGCGCCTCAGCGTCAGAGTGGCCCCAGCCGGCCGCCTTCGCCACCGGTATTCCTCCTGATATCTACGAATTTCACCTCTACACCAGGAATTCTGCCGGCCCCTGACCCTCTCTAGATTAGTAGTTTCGAAAGACCCTCCGGGGTTGAGCCCCGGGCTTTCACCTCCGACTTACTATTCCGCCTGCGCGCCCTTTACGCCCAGTAATTCCGAACAACGCTCGCACCCTATGTATTACCGCGGCTGCTGGCACATAGTTAGCCGGTGCTTATTCTTGGGGTACCGTCATCATCTTCCCCCATAAAAGAGCTTTACGACCCAAGGGCCTTCTTCACTCACGCGGCATTGCTGCATCAGAGTTTCCTCCATTGTGCAATATTCCCCACTGCTGCCTCCCGTAGGAGTCTGGACCGTGTCTCAGTTCCAGTGTGGCGGATCGTCCTCTCAAACCCGCTACCCATCGTTGCCTTGGTAAGCCTTTACCTTACCAACTAGCTAATGGGACGCAGACCCCTCCTTCAGCACATAAAGCTTTCAAATATACAACTTGTGTCATGCATTGTTATCCGGTATTAGCTCTCCTTTCGAAAAGTTGTCCCAGACTGAAGGGCAGATTGTCTACGCGTTACTCACCCGTGCGCCACTTTAATTGCTCCCGAAGGAACTTTCTCGTTCGACTTGCATGTGTTAGGCATGCCGCCAGCGTTCGTCCTGAGCCAGGATCAAACTCTCAAGTTATAATCCTATGCTTTTACTGACCTGAAATAAATTCCAGGTTTTGTTATCCTCAAAATAAATCTTGAGAATACAAAAAAATTAACGTCTATCCACCTCTTTGGATGGATAGGAACAGGCTTTCTGTCTCTTCTGATTCCCTTTTCAAAGAACTTGCGTTCAACTCCTGCAAAGCTCATAATACTAATCAATCTTTAAGTTACTGTCAACACTTTATTTTAAATATATTTATTATTTTCATCCGGACAAAATAAAAAAGGATAGCAAATAATGTTTAATTTATTTAAAAACTTAAATAATGGAGCCGGCTTAAAGTATTTTTGTCTGGTGATAATCATTCTCCAAAGTACATTCTTTTTATCAAAAATCAGCAGAGCAGATGCAGATCGGGCTCTTGTTGCTCCCATGACAGTGTTGGGAAAGGTGTCTGTGCCGGAGCAGCAAATATTATTTAACCGATTACGCGAAAAGTTGAATCAACATTTTCACATTGTATCGCACAAAGTGTTGGTATTGATTGCAGAAAAAGGAATGAGGAGCATTGACATAGAAGACTGCACCAGCAGCAAATGCGTTAAAAAAGTTCTAAGTTTTATTAGGAATCTGGAGCTACAATTTAAGACAGATAAGATGTTTATGTTTCAACTTGTCCGAAGAGAGAATGTGACTCAGCTGAGTTTAAAATATGCTGCAATGTCAGTTCCTGAAATCACCAGGGAAATAGTAACCCAAACCTGCAGAGAATGTGGTACAGAAAAATTGATTCAAAACGTTGACATTCTTGTTCAAAGGATGTTGCAAAAATTAATGCTTGAAAACGTAGCATTACCGGAAAAGGAGATTAGTCCGTCTAAAAAAGAAGTTGCGTTACCAGAAAAGGAAATTACCTCGCCTAAAGGAGGCGTTACTTCGCGGGAAGAAACGTCTTCACCTTCAACTGAAACAGCAACGCCTTCCGATCTTGCAGAAAAGCAAATTCCAGAACAGCCTGCACCTGATCCGTACATACTGGCTCGTGACTCATACAATCAGCATATCAGCAAATTACTGCTCGACGTAACCTATGCACTTCAAATTTTTCGCAGCGGCATGTTTGTGAAGCTTGAAATCAGCATCGATTCATCCGGAATAGTTGTTGATCAAGAAATAATAAAATCCAGCGGCTCACAGGATTTTGACGATACAACCATGATGACTTTGGAGGAGATTCAGTTTGATCCATTACCTGATGCAATGCTTAAATTCGGCAATTATGCAGTCATTTTGCAAATTCAAAATTCCAGATAATACAAACTTTTTTTAAAGGAATAATACATTAACCATTTTATGTTTTCAGGGTTCCCCGAGACACTACGGCAGTACGGTTTTAAGACGGATGTGCGCACCTTGTTGGATATGTACCGCACCATGGAAATGGGGCTGGTTACCAACCTGGGTTCATTATTTGACGTTTGTCAGCATCTTATCTGCAAATCAAGAAGAGAAATTGCTCCTTATACACTTGCGTTTTGGGATCATTTTCTGGGAATCGATACCACTAACTTTAACACAATTGACGATGCTATCCGCAAATCTTCTGCTTTTGAACACTGGCTAAGTCAAAAGTTGGAAACGGGAAAAATTTCCGGTGAAATCGATTATGAAAAGCTTATTGATCAGTTTTTAAATGAGACACTCCAATCTGATTTACAGGCCAACATACAAAAAGAACTTGATGCCCGAAAGCATCTCGATGATGACAATCCGGATATGGCTGACCGGAAAAGTAATGGTCCTCCTGGAGTATTGCAGGCTACAGACAAAATGGTGGATTACTCCAAAATCTCTCTGGAGGAACTGATTGAACGTATGAAACGAGTGATGGAGCAGCAAAAAACTGCACACAGCGGCGGAGGACACTGGATTGGCAGTCATGGTTTTTCACCATATGGCCACTCCGGACACGGGCTGAACGGAATCCGTGTTGGTGGACCGGCTCATGCCGGGACAGCCCGCAAGGTTCTCGGAGATCCTTCATTTTATCCAGTTGATTTAGATGCTCCAATTACTGATAACAACATGGATGCTGCCCTGCAGGCTTTAAAAAATATTGAGGACATTCATCCGGACAGAAAACTGAATGTGAAGCGTACAGTGGAAGAAACAGGACGTAACGGTGGAATTGTAATCCCTCATTTTTTACGGGAACAGCAGGACCGGACGCAGGTTTTGCTGTTGCTGGACAATGGAGGCAATTCAATGTGGGTTCATGCCCGAAAAGTTCAAATGTTGTTTGCAAAAATTAAACGCCGCTTCCCTCAGGATTTAAAAACTTACTATTTCCACAATGCGATTTACGATCAGGTTTATGAAGACGAGGCCCGTCGCAAACCGGTTACGCTCCGGAAAGTTATGGAGAACAGTTCGGATTATCGGGTTTTCATTGTCGGTGATGCGTACATGGGACCGCATGAGTTCCTTGCACCGTTTGGCTCAATTGAATTTCGGGAAGAATCTTCTACACCAAGTTTGGAAAATATAAAAACTCTGCATGAACATTTTCCTTTTGTTGTTTGGATTAATCCAACTCCAAAACAATACTGGAACCGAACAATTGCCCCATATGTCCAGCAGGTATTTCAGATGGAGCCTCTTACCATAAACGGAATCCTGGAAGCAGCAAAATACATGAATGGGATCAAGCATTTTTAGATTTCAACATCCAGGATAATTTCTTAAAGTGATTTAATCTTTTTTAGTGAACATTTTTTGCACATTTACATTTCGATGTAATCACATTTTGTGTAAATGATAGAAAGATTCACTATGAAAAAAAGGAGTGCATTTTGTCTGACATTTTTACTAACCTTTTGGACATCCGCCACACAGGCCGGACCTATTGACGGTTGGGGGTTATTTTTGGATGTAGGTCAATTAAAACCGGTTAATGATGACAGTGGAAGAGAGTACCAGGATTCCAAAATAATCGGAGATCAGATTGACTATCAGTTTGCTTTGGGGGATTCTTTTTCTTTCTCACTTTTCGCTTCAGAAAACATGAACAAAGGAGCATTGCCGGCAAACACAAAATATGGGTATTACAAAGCCGGCATCCTAGGTGCAGAATTTCGGGCATGGATGGGGCCATTATTTATAGGTGTACATGGAGGGCAATATTTTCTGACATGGATTGAATCTTTGAGTTCTTATACAGGACTTAAATGGTCCGGAGGCAGCGGCTGGGGACTTGGTCTCGAAGGAAAATCAGGATGGTCTCTTGGTTGGTACAAGGAAAAAAGTGAAAAAATTGATTTCGATGATTTTCCCGATCAACGAATTGAAGGAGACCGATTCATACTCGGCTACCGCTGGCGTTAATGTAGTTCCTCTTAATTCTGTCAGGGACATGGATTTGGAATTCGGCCGTGTATTTCTTCAATACCTTCCAGCACTTCTGCTGAAAGTTCTAATTCGACGCTGGCGAGGTTTGTATCCAATTGTTTGACAGATGTAGCCCCAAGCAGTACACTCGCCATAAACGGCCTTGTCCGCACAAAAGCCAGTGCCATTTGCGCGGGATCCAAAGCATGCTCCCATGCAAGTTTGACATAATCTCGTGTAGCCTTTATCGCATTTTTTGTCTGGTAACGCTGAAAACGGGAAAACAGAGTTAAACGCGCACGTGCCGGTTTGAGTCCGTCGAGATATTTTCCAGTCAGCATTCCGAAAGCAAGCGGAGAATAAGCCAGCAGCCCAACTGATTCCCGGTACGTAATTTCAGCAAGTCCGGATTCAAAAGTGCGGTTGAGCAGACTATACGGATTCTGAATACTGGCAACTTTTTCCCATCTGTTTTTTTCAGACAGACTGAGGTAACGCATCACGCCCCATGGCGTTTCATTGGAAACTCCGAAAGCCTGCACTTTCCCTTCCTCCCTGAGTTTATTCAGCGTTTCCAGGGTTTCCGGAATTCCTTCATTGTCTGTTTCTGAATTATCCGAAGGCACAAATCCCCGTTTTCCAAAAATATTAACATTCCGGTCCGGCCAGTGAATCTGATAGAGATCAATTGTTTCAGTTTTTAAACGACTCAAACTGCCTTCAAGAGCTGCTCTGATATTTTTTTTTGTGAGGTGATTTAGTCCATCCCGAATGTAGCTCCCCATTGAACGAGATTCTACAGTGGGTCCAACCACTTTTGTAGCTAAAACAATGCGCTCCCTGCATTTTCGGAGTTTAATCCATTTTCCAACAATCTGTTCCGAAATAGTGAAAGTATTTTCCTTAGGTGGTACCGGATACATTTCGGCTGTATCAAACAGGTTTACACCTGTTGCAAGTGCACAATCCATTTGAGCAAATGCTTCCTCTTCTGAATTCTGTTCACCAAAAGTCATTGTACCAAGTCCGAGACAACTGACTTTTATCCCGGAACTTCCTAGAGCATTTTGTTTCATTTTAAAGATTAATTTGCAGTTCCAGCAGATTATCGCAACCGTTTTTTCGCACGTTTGGCAAGAGATGATTGAGGATAATTTTTTATCAACTCCTTCCACAAAATCTTTTGTTTTTCTACTTCACCAAGATCTTTCATTGCTTGTCCCAAATAATACAAAGCCTGGGGAGTATGCCGACTTTTTGGATATTCGCGAAGAAAAAGTCCGTAATGAGATGCTGCCTGCTTTGAATGACCCTGTGCTAAAAATCCATTTCCGATTGCCATCAGGATGTCACCTTTTAATTTTGTAGCCTTTTTTGCTTTCAAGATATCCTGCAGATGCTCCACCGCCTGATCCGGATTACCTGACTGTAATGAAACTAGTCCCAGAATAATTTTCTCTTGATTGATGGAAAAATTATTTGCAGAAGATTTAGAGGGTTTTTCCTTACTTCCGGATGTTTCCAAACCTTTTTTCAGCTCAGATAGCTGTTTTTCAAGTATCAATGTTTTTTTCTGCAGTTCAATAAATCCTTTTTGTAAAGATTCGAGCAAATCCCGCGGAGGCATAGATTGTTCAATTTCGTTGCTGCGCAGCAGCTGATCTGCTGTCAGTGCCTGCAGTCGATCCAACAATTCTTCCTGCTGTGCCAGGGTTTTCTTTAAAGCAGCCATTTCTTCCGTATTATTTAGCGGAGTTGTTTTATTAGCTCCCGAGGAAGAACAACCCCCAACAAAAAATATGAGAATGATCAAAAATGAAACAATATGTCCCGGTGCTGTTATGGACATAATAAGTCGTTTTACTATCCGCTTCCGTGACTTCTTGAATGTTGAAATAATTGTTGAAGTTGTTTTCAAATCAATACTGAACATTTATTAATCGTGCGGTAAATTAGGCTATTTACTCCAGACAGGATTTGTCTCGGCGATGTTGGAAGGAGTCTTAGTGACACGAATGGTGCGGCCTCCAAAAGATGAAATATAGTAAAGTTTTGGAACATTTTTCTTTTTTGCGGAGAAAACAATTTGTTTCCCGTTTGGCGCCCAGTCAGGTTTTTCAGAATTAAACCGTCCAAATGTCAGCTGAAGATGACGGCGTGTAGATAAGGTGTATATATAAAGTTGAAAATAACCTTTTTCCTGCCTTTCATAAATCAGTTGTGTTCCATTTGGTGACCATTTTGGAGAACTGTTGAAATTACCTTTAAAAGTCACACGTTCTGTTTTAAGAGTATTTAAATTATGGATATAAATTTGTGGACGGCGTGGACGTGCACTGTCTGAAACAAATGCTATCTTCCTGCCATCCGGAGACATTTGTGGAGAGGTTTCCAGGCTTTTCCAGGCAAAAATCTTATCCAGCTGGGCATTTTCCAAATGATAGTTGTAGATGTCAGCATTACCCTGCTTCATCAACGTCAGCAAAATTGATTCGCCATCCAGATTCCAGCTTGCGCTCAGCGGTTGAAATCCGGAAGGAAATGAAAGAATTTTGGCACGAAGACGTTTTGCAGGCTGAATGGCCAGTTGTGCGCTGGAACGTGTGAGTGTTGTATAAATGATGTTATTACCGTCGAAAGACCAACTTGACAGATTATTGGAACCAAGATTGTATGAAAATCGCTTTAGCACAGTTCCATCAAAACTACTGAGAAATATGTTTTTTCGCCGATTCGTTTTTTGTGCAGTGTAGGAAATTCTGCTGGTGGATACCCCTTCAAATCCTAGCGTGTTTTCTACAAACCAGTCAGCCAGTTTTAGCCCGAGCTTTCTCAAATCCTGATTTGTTCCGACCGGATACAATTCTTTAGAAACAGGAGTTTTTTCTCCTTGGGGCCAGAGCATAATTTTTAATAGAAACGGCTTACTTTTTAGCTCCAGATCAAGGTGAAAAATAACCTCTTCGGACTGATCAAACTCTTCTTTTGATTCAGTAATAAACTTAAAATAAAGTACTTTTTCTAAATTAGTTTTGAAAACATTCTGCAAAAATACGACTTCAGGACTGCTCTCTTTTGAAAGTCCGACTTTGACAGGAATGAACTTTGGATTTGTGATTTCGAAATAATCAATGGCGGAAACACTGCCCCCGCAAGTAAGTATGAACAATCCAAACAGCAGAAAAACTAAACCAGCCCGCATGCGTAATTTTAGCTGATAAACATAATTTGTGGACTTCACTGGAATCTCATTATTTGAAGTTAGCTGGACTGAAGCGGATACCAAATTTGTATGAATCTTCTGGATAGGACTTTGGCAAGGCTGGGAGAAATTGCAAGTTTTTCAGTAAATTTTTCACAGATTTGTACAGTAAAGTATTGCCGGTTTCTGCCTGGTACCATTTTAAAATTCGGCCGTCTTTGTTAATTTCAAACTTAATCACAACGGTATTTGTACTTCCAACCAAATTGATTGGAACTTTCCACTGTTCAGACAAAAACGCTTCAAGTTCCTTACGGTAATTCAACAATTCTACCGCATTTAAATTGGTAGTTCCAATTTTCGCTTTCTGGTTTTGCAGACTAACCGGTTTCAAAAGTGTTAATAGTGAAACCACTTGGCTGGAAAACGGTTTTTTTGAATCTTTGGATACTTTCAGACGTTCAGGAAATTTTTCTATTTGGCTGAGTATGTTATTAAAAGACAGTTTTGGTTTAGATTTTTTCTTTTTGCTGGGAGTAATGATCAGGGGCTTTTTTTGTTGCCTGTAAAAAACAATATCAGGAAAAATCAAAGTAGCAGTTGTCATTTTTGCTGAAGTCTCCGGAGTTGTTTTGCTGACTGTACCAGAGGGCAGTATTTTTTCAGCTAAAAACTGGGACCATTCCTGCCATGGTTGGTCACTCCTGCCGATCATTCCGGGATACCAGTATAGCAAGGCAGATAACAAAAAAAAATGTAATAACAATGAAAACAGGATTCCACCTGAAAAACGCCATTTCAACGTCATAAACCGATCCAACTATTTTTCACCGCTGTGGAACCAGGACAGTCGTGAAGAAAGATTGTGAAAAAAATAATTCTTTTCCATGAAAACTAATTTTGCCTGTCTTGCAGACTCCTGAATGAGAACTTCATCTCCAATTTTAAGCGGCACCTTTTCTTTTCCATCCGCAGAAAGATAAATTTCTTTTTCATGAGTCTGTTCTGATATTACAAGCCTGATTTTGGACTCTCCAGTGACAACCAGATGTCTGGACCTGAAATCATACTCGTTCAAGCCTGCGATGATCATACAACGTAGTTCCGGAATTACAATTGGAGATCCGGCGGCAAGTAAATATGCAGTACTTCCGGTTGCAGTTCCCACGATAACTCCGTCTCCGCGAACACGTCGTATATGCTTCCCGTTGATGCTTAACTCAACTGCGATTAGTCGAGTTGCACCACGGACTACAATTTCATTCACTGCATAGTCAGTTCCAAGAGGATGAAGGCACTCTAGTACTGAACGTTCACTGATTATATAATTCCCGTCAAGTACACTTTGCAGCATATCAGTCAAATCTTCACGGTCTCCCGCAGTCAAAAAACCGACATTACCGAAATTGACTGCCAAAACCGGACACTCCGGAAAAAGACTTAATGCTGCAAGTACGGTCCCATCTCCACCAAATGAGACAATTAAATCCAAACCGGTCTCACTTTTTTCCCCATCAGCGAGAGTGGTAATTTCAATACCGTGAGGAACAAACCACTCTTGCAACAACTCCGTTACCGGATGTACCAGTTGCTGAGAAAAAATACCGACTTTGCGCAGCTTGATTTTATTTTCGTTCACCACTCTTTATTTGAAAAAAATTACCATGTCTTTACAGTATCTTCGGGCACTTTCGGCTTCCTTGTCAAGTAAAAACCCCCTGCCGGTTGTCTCCTGCATAAATTGATTACAAAAAATTATTAAAATAAATGCTTAAAATCCGGTTTTTAGTCTCAGACTTGCGTTTCCTGTGTATATATGTGATGATTTACATGTTAAAAACAATAACATTTATTTCAGACAACTATGAATACATTCTTACGTAATATCGGCATCTGGCTTGTGATTGGCCTTGTAATGCTGATGCTCTTTAATCTGGTTGGACCAAGAGAATCAAACGAGAGGGAAATTTCTTTTTCAGAATTTATTTCTCAAATCGAATCCGGTTCTGTGCTGGAAGTTATAATCCGTGGAAGTCAAATTCATGGTGTCAGCGATACAAATGGTTCTTTTCAAACTCAAGTTCCGAATTACCCTGCACTGTTCAAAATATTGGACAGCCATCAAGTACGCGTTAAAGTTGAGCCAACCGATGAAACTAATTTATTTATGGCCATCCTGAGCAGTTGGCTTCCTATGATCCTGATCATTGGTATCTGGCTCTTCTTCATGCGTCAGGTCCAGGGTGGAGGAAACCGTGCCATGGGTTTTGGAAAAATCCGCTCACGAATAACCAACACGGAAGACAATCCGATAAAATTTGAAGATGTTCAGGGAAT
>ENA-OSET01002487-OSET01002487.1-sediment-metagenome-genome-assembly--contig:-NODE-2487-length-17836-cov-3.726955_pt1 | contig 17836 bp, 12 predicted proteins | sample MGYA00237882_ERZ534229 | MGnify/ENA primary metagenome ERZ534229 (study PRJEB26408, sample SAMN06266212) | sediment metagenome | isolation source: Hudson Canyon methane seep mesocosm | place... | reverse complement strand
ATAGTCCAATCCGCGCTCAGCAAGTGCAGCCATAAGGATGTCGAGGTAGTCATAAACAACTGTTGTTGCTGGGCTTGTACCACCAACTAACGAATCAGCTGGGCCAGTGAACCACTGTGATACTTCTTGTAGACCAATTGCGTGTGGACGACGACGCTCAATTTCATCAGCAAGCGCTTGTGCACGCTCAGGGAAGTTAGTTGCTTGTACAGTTTGGAATACTTCTGAAACTGCTAAAGGAATTGCAAGCGGGTTTTGCTGTTCTGGAGGTAACTCTGCTTGCGCTTGTGCTGTTGCAATAACGGGGAATATGTCAGCACCTAAATAAATATTGCGAGACATTACTTTGATTTTATCTGAATCTGATGCTGCTGCCATTTGTGATGTCAGTGTCGCGGCGCCTAAAAATAAGACTCCCGCTGCTTTGATATAGCTTTTCATACATACTCCAATTCGTAATTTGTTTTTTTAAGTGAATAATCTATTCGTTTATTTACGGTTGCATCTACCTCATCAGGCCGAAGATGCGTGGTTAGTAATGCTGGCGTGATAGAGGAGTATTTGCAGTGTAAATTCGGGTAAAAACGTGTTGAAACGGGTTCAACTCACTGTTTTTGAAGGGGACTGGTTCACAATTTTCTTTGCTGCTATTTTGGGAGCGTCTAACTATATGCTTCGTTAAGGTTCTGTACTAATTCTTTCAAGTCTTGATCATCAGCGTCATTCAACGGGCAATTATCTATAACGTAACTTGCTGTATTAACGACCGCTCGCCATCTCGGTTTTGCCGGTAGTGTCTTTACGCTCAAGTACTTATCCATGGTTCTGGTTTTTGCTGTAGTGCCATCTATGTAGATACTCCAGCAGCGGCTTTTCTCGGCGAGATCAGCTTTTGACTCCTTGGTGTAACGTTGCCAAGTAGAGAGCGCTGTACGCAGTGTATTGACGACTAATTGATTACGGTCAACGTTAGGCTGATCTTCTGATGCTTCAACTACAATCGAAGGTTTGTCGTGGTTGAGATGTATAAGGGTTGACTCGATATGTTCCATCCGTTGTCTGTTTTGAGCTAGTTCTTGCGTTAGGCTAGCGAGTAGAGATTGAGTGTCTGGCGTGTTTGGCCTGTCGTCTTGTTGAAGCGTCAATGAGAGTACTCGTTCGCCTTCATTGTCACTTGCTTGTAGCGTGACAACGATCGATTTAGAAAGGCCTTCTATGTGTACGGGAAACGTACAGGGCATCTCACCAGAAGTCGCATTATTTCTAATCTGAATGAAAGATTGTTTATCGACATATCTAGCGATTGCTGCGTCATTTTGATCTAGTTCAGTTATTCCTAATTGCGACTTAGCTTTGTGATTGGCAAACAGAATGTCTAAATCTTCGTTTAGCAGTAGAATACTTTCTTGCGCGTTGTCCAATGCGCTCGCGAGCCTGACATTTGACTGATCTAGCTGACGTTTTTGTAGTTGATGTTGTGTAACTTCGCCTATGAGCCTTTTGTTTTCTAACGATGCTATTAATAGCCGTTTCACGCTGATTTGACTAAATACTCGCGCGCTAAGTTCTTGCTCGTGGTAGGGCTTGGTTAAGTAATCGTTTGCGCCTGCATTCAATGCTCTGACGATATCATGAACCTGGTGACGTGCGGTTAACATGATGATGGGAAGCGTGCATGAGTCATGTAGGTCTCTGATTTCCCTGCAGACTTCGAGCCCATTCTTCCCTGGCATCATCCAGTCGAGCAATATCAGATCTGGAACGGATGTACTTAATTGGTCCAACAAGCTCTGCCCGTCAGGAAACAGCTCAACCAAATAACCCGCAGCAACCAGTTGGCTCGCGACGAGCTCCTGATTGACGGCCTCATCGTCGGCATAATAGATCAGTGCATTCTTCGTTAGTGTGTTTTCTGGTGCACTTTCTTCTGTTAGATTTTCGGTATTTACCACATAGTTTACTGACTTAGCGCCAGAAGCTTCGCGTTCATATAACGACGTTTCATCTTGCGAAACGCTAGGGTCTAGTTTTGTTTTCTGAAGCGTGAATTCAGCGATGGTTCCGCCACCGTCTCGGCGCTTAAGTACGAAGCGTCCTGAGTGTAATTCAACTAGTTTTCGGGTGATTGGTAAGCCCAGACCTGAACCTCTAATTTCATTGCGAGTGCTTGGCATAACGGTTACTGAAGGGTCAAACGCTTGCTCGATTTGCGCTGAAGAAATGCCGACACCTGTGTCGAGCACTTGAACCACGCTTTCTTGGCCCTTACAGTGCGCTGTAACCGTAACAGATCCTTTCTCGGTAAACTTGATAGCGTTGCCGATCAAGTTATACAGGATCTGATGTAGGCGTTGATCATCCACCAAAACTTGATCTGCATCGTCGTTAATGTCGAATTTCAAGTCGATCGACTTGTTTTTGGCCAAAGGCTGAAGGCTTTGAATTGTACTTTCGACAATGCTTTTTAAATGAGTAGGTGCTAATTGAAGATTCAGTTTGTCGTGCTTTAAGCTGGAAAGGTCGAGAATATCGTTGACTAGGTTCCCCAAGCGTACTGCTGTAGATTCGATCAGCTTGACGTGATTTAGCGCGCCCGCACTTAACGACGGAGACTCTTGGTTTATTGTTTTTGCTAGCCCGGCTATGCCATGCAAGGGCATCCTCAGTTCATGGGAGGTACTAGCCAAAAAGTCATCTTTGAATTCGTCAAGTTTAATGAGCTCTTTATTCTGTTCTTGAAGGGTAATTGAGAGTGATTCAATGGAACTAAAGTTAGATAGGTAGCGCTTCACCAAACTAACTAGTTGAAATAACACAAAGGCTAATACGCCAAAATGTGTCAAATTCGTGGTTCGTATGATGTAGTTATAGTTCAGAATATCGTTAACTATTACGATTAAAAAAACAAATAGGCTGAGGCCAAACTCGCGTGAATATTGGTGTTTTTGTCTGAAAGCCCGGTACCAGCTGTATAATATGAACGGTACAAACGCGAGTACACAGAGTTGAAAATAAGGGTTTAGGGCAGCAAAAACATTTACCTCCATCACCATCGCCACTACACAGAAAGGCAGCGCGCATATCCAGCCAAACAGCGCCAATTTTTTAGAGGTGGTTTCGGGGAATACGTTCTGAAAATAAGCCATAAAGAAAGGCACCATCAGGTACATGGTAATACTCTCTGTCGCTTGTAATGTACTCCAGTCAAAATCGCTGAGTAGGTAGAGTATTCGTTCTTCCATACATAATCGTCGAACACTGATCGCGAAACAAAATAAGCTGAAGTACAGCATCTTTTTTTCTTGTGGACGAGATAGAAATAGAAACATGCAAAATATGGCGGCTACAAGTAAAGCCGTCACTGATGATGCAGCCGTTATGAGAGGTAGTTCTCTAATCTCATAAACGCCGCTGTTATCGGTAATAACAGGAGGGTACCAGATTCCACCCCAGCGATAGTGGAAGTTTGAGGTCTTGATATACAGCTCGACCACGCCATCAATTGGGCTGAATTCAAAAACATGTGGCAGATACCCGGGTTCTTCACTTGCTCTGTCGGTACCAATCGAGCCGTTGCCACCAAGTCGAACACCTTGGCTCCAAAGTTCATAAGCACTGGCCATGTCGGGAATATGTATATAAACCCTAGTCAGGTCTTCAGGCACCAGAATTTGTAGAAAATAGGTGCCATAGCCTTGTTCCAAAATTGCTGTTTGTGGTTGTTGTACTGCATTTGTTTGTTGGGTCCATGGACCTGGAACACGAACCGAGCGCCAATCTAGGTTAGGGGGCTGTTGTGAGTCATGCGTGAACGTGTTCCATACGAATGACCAATTACCAAGTAACTCGTGTATTGCACCATTGCCCCAGTCACGTTCACGTAAATCGATGGTATTACTCTGTTGCGTGACTCTATCGCTTGTAAATGCATTGGCCAGGCTGTCGTTTGGCGTAACGAGCAAGCAGAGAATAGAAAATGTAATTGTAAATAGTAGTTTTATTGGCATGTCGATTTTTGTTTTGTTTTTTGCTTAATGTGGATCGCTATAATCGCTTAGAGGAGGCATAGATATCAACAGAAAGATGAGGCGATGTTCGTAATATTACAATTTCACTGTTGTGTAACTTGAAATGCTTTAATTCTTTCTGTGTAGAAATCAAAAACATCTATTAACCACCGAACACAGTTAGCCGGTGAGCTCGGCGCTTGAAATCACAAGGTAAAATTAGCGACTAGTTTTATCCGGTATTAACGATTTGGTTGTAAGCCGAGCCGTTTCTATGACAGATAAATGCTAGCCAAGATTCAACTTTACAATGTATAGTTTTGGAAACTATATCTGACAGAGCATCATGTATTATGTCACTAGTAAAGATTTCACCTAGAGTATCTCATCCTACAAAAGGCATACTTAAATCGGAACTTGGGCAGCTGGCGATATCATTGGGGAAAGTAAAACCGCTGATCAAATTGATTGTATCTGAAGGAGTTAACCTACCGGATTTACTAGCTAAGACTAATATATCCCCTAAGGATCTCACGCTTCGAGAAGTGTCCATTAGTGGTGAACAGTACTTCCGGTTGATTAGCAATGCCTACTTGCTTGCGCCTGACCCAAGTTTTGGTCTTAGCCTTGGTGAGCAATTTTATATGAACAATGATGGCTTACTGGCGAGTAGAGTCATGAGTAGTGACAATGCTAGGCAAGCTATGTATTTGTTGACTGAATATCAATGGCTCTTAACTGCGTTGTTTCAATTAAGCTTTGAGGAGCAGGATGACTACGCGGTTTTCAAAGCTCAACCTGCATACGATTTGGGTGAGACACTGCCATTTTTTATCGAATATACCTACGCGGCCATCTATTCCATTGGTAAATTTTGCATTGGCGCCAAAAAAATGGAGCTGGTGTACGAATTCGAATATGACGCTCCAGCTTCGGTAAAACGCTATCACGACATGTTCGGTCCGCAGGTTCATTTTTCGTGTGAACAAAACCGAGTGTTGGTACCAAAGCATGTACTCGAAACGCCGTTCATATTTGCTGATAAGAAAGCGGCCAAAGCGAGTGATGAACTATGCCAAGATAAAGTTAGCCACATAGAACAGGACCTTGATATAAAGCAACGGGTTAAAATACTCATACGCAAGAATAAGCTTAGAGATGTCTCGTTAGAGAGTTTGGCTGAGCAGCTGTGTATGTCACCGAGAACAGTTAGTCGTCAGCTTAAGTTACGGAATAGTTCGTACAAATCCATTCTAGAAGACGAACGGAAAAGAAGCGCGCGTATCCAAATTAGAGAGCGTGATATATCCCTTGATCAGTTGGCTGGAGAGCTGGGTTATCAAGACACATCCTCTTTTAGTCGTGCATTTAAACGTTGGTTTGGCGTGTCGCCGAATCATTACAAAGAGATCGAATAGCCGGTTATTAGCTCTAGCTTAAAAGGCATCGATCTGATCATAAAACAACATTAATGACTCGAAATGCAACAAATTTGACTTAAATGGTCATGGTCTATCTAACAGTCGGCACCTAATAATGAACGTGCCTAACATGCAAATCGATAAATCCTGATGTATCGAATTGATAAGAGACTGCAGTACTTATTCGTGTGAAGCAAAATAAAAACAAAATGAACTTACTAGATAGGTTAATAAATGAAATCACTTATAAAACATACCTCACCCAAAGTAAAAGGCAAGGCGTCAAAGCTGTCAAAGTGCGGGGTAGCACTTTGTTTGATTATGGGCGCGAGCCAAGCACTAGCAGACAAATGCTACATCATGGTACATGGCCATGGCGTTAGTTCTTCGTCTGAATCTCAGAGCTATTGGAGCAATAATAACTTTAGCGAATACAATGGAAGTAGCTTTTTTGATGATCTACTTGGTTCTGGCGATAATTACGGAATTGTGCATTACAATTCGTCTGATGGCGCGGGCTTACCTTACTGGAGAAACGAGGCAGCGGGTGAAATCGCACGTCAAATAATCTCTATCAAGTCTGGTAGTGGCGATGGATACAACCACGAGCATGCAAGTACTCAGTGTTCATCCAACGATGACTTCTTTGTTGTTGCGCATAGCCAAGGTGGTACTGAAATGATGTACATCGCAGGTAACGCTGTGTCTGGGTCACCTAATTACAACACCGCTTATAGTTCTTCGGGCTCAGGTGTGACGGTTGATTTCGCTTCAGCGATGTCAGGTGTTGAAGCAATATTCAGTCTTGGTGGATCGATTACAGGAACTGAAGGTGCTGACAGAGTTTGTAATGGCAGCTGGGTAGAGTACCTAGTTGGTGAACTGGCGTTCGGTGGTTGTAATGATTCAACTAAGTGGTTACAAACCAATGATTCCTACGCGGTACGTAGTTATATCGGTTCAAACCTTGGTGCGCCTTATTGGGTAATGGGTGGCTGGAATGAATTTCCTGGTGTCGCGTCAGCGTCTTCATTACTGTTAAACGGTGACGATGATGGCTACATCAATCTCGCGTCGCAGATGAGCTGTTCAGGCTCAGGTACTAGAAATCTGTGGAACGATTTGAAAAAGTATAAAACTTTCTTCGGAATCGCATACGGTAGCCCAACGTACAAGTGCGATGATGATCACAAAGGCACACCTCGTACTTACAATGCATTTAGCTTAGATGAAGACCATGATTCAGAGCGTAATGGCGGTAAGAGTTCACCATCTAATAAGGGTATTCCTGATGGTTTGAACTGTGGTAGCGGAAATATGGCATCGAGAATCAGCGACTGCACATAGTCGATAGTAGCCTTTTTTAAGGCGTCGTTGGTACCGGGGGGGGTGCCAACGCTTTTTACGTGTTGATAAGCGAATAACAATAAGAGAGACAGGTTTATGAAGATTAAAAATACCGTACTTATATGCACCTTTGCCTTCGCGACTTTGTTCTCGTTTTATCAAATATATGAGAAGAATGGGTTGCCTAGTTTTGATCTGGACCCAACCGATCTGGCCGCCTCTAGCAAATCTAACAAAACACTTCAGCCAAACGCTATTGATATAGGTTCTAAGTCAACATTATTAGAGTCTGCCAATAATGAGATAGAGATAGACGATGAGTCGAGCTTTGTCTCGAGTACTACGCCAACGACCTATTTAGACAGAATAAAAGCAAAAGAAGACAGAACGTCTTTTCATGACAAATTAATTACGGACAGGGCGAATCAAGCCCGATATCCAGCCCATAACCAAAAAATAAAATCTATCGATCTAGATCCGGTAGAACGACGATATGAAATCGAAGAGCGCACCACCCAAAATGAAGATGGTGACGCCTTGCTCACAATATGGAGTGATCAAAAATACTACCTTGATAACGACGAAGTGAAGGTTTATGCAAAGCTTAGCGATGCACGCGGCGTGAATCAGGCAACACGATTTATGGGGCAACTAATCTATAACGAAACAACACCTATTACCGAGTTTGAGCTCAACGATTTGGATCATGATGGCGTTTATGAACACAGTATGATTTTAGATCAAACTAAATTGGATAACTTAGAAGCAGGCATATACAAAGTCTTTATTGTCAATAGTTTGAACACCATGGTCGACGCGCTTAGTTTTACCTTGTCAAGACCAGAAATGCAGTTGACGGGTGAGTATCGAGAAGTCATCTCTTCGACAGGCAATCTCGATATTCAAGCTCAGCTTCAGGTGTCAGCGGCTAATCGATTTTATATGCAGGCGACGTTATATAGCAGCACCAATGACCCGATTGGCGTGACCCAGGTTTCTGGTGAGTTGGCACCTGGATTACAGTGGGTGACGTTAGAGTTTGATGGCATGATGATCCGTGATGCAGGTGAGCCGGGGCCTTATTTATTAAAGAGTATTTCACTCGCTAAAGTTGCTATGCCCATTCAGCGTGTTCCCTTAATTTACCCAGCGTATTTTACGCAGAGCTATAGTATTGACCAGTTTAGAAATACGACATATGCCGCACGTGAGTAGTAGCGGTGGCGACTACGTAGATATTTCGGCACGGCTTATTATCGGGTAATAGTACAGATTAATATTCGGCAGGTTGCGCTTCCATGAACGTCGCGTTGTTTCTTACCTTTTTGACTTCGGCCCATATTCTAGCCTGCTGGTGTTCGGGGATACTGCTCTTTTTTGAAAAAGGAAAGAAGTATGACTTTGATTCTATCGTAGTCATACTTGCCGGAGAATATGATAAGAAGGAACGATCCATGTTCCCGGTACGATTTTACCGATAAGCGCTAGAAGGTTGCCCGGTCCACTTCTGAAAGGCTTGTCTGAAGTTTGTGGTTTCAGAAAAACCAACGCTTTCAGATATATCGTCGATACTAAGGTCAGTCGAATTCAACAGATAAATGGCTATTTCACTTCTTATGTCGTTCAGGGCATCTGTAAACGATGTGCCTTCATGTTTTAACTTTCTAGCCAACGTGCGTGTTGTTAAGCCCATTCGTTTTGCGACGCTATTGATATTTGGGTAGTTGGGTAAGTTCTCGACCAGTAAGGTTCTTACATGCTCGATATTTGGTGCGTCTTTGGTAACTTTTCTGAGTTCTTCGTTGCAGTATTCTAGCGTTTGTTTATATACCCCTTTTGTTAACAAATTTCCCTCCATATCAATTGAGGTCGCCGGCAAAATTAGTCTCGAATGACGGCAGTTATACCTTATGTTTTTGAAACTTAAGTCTTCATATACTTGATGCATGTAAGGCTTTTGAATATTCAACTCTACTTGGGCCTTATGAATAATTTCTCTGCCTCCAAACTGCTTAAGTATCTTGAACAGTAGGCCCAGACGAAATTCTATTTCAAACCGGTAGAGGGGATCGCTTGGTTGGTCAGTATTGATAAAGTGTTCGATTGGGATGATGACCTGGAGCTGGTTGTCGAGGTAGTAAAATGGGTTGCATCGATAGGGCATGTAATAAGGTTGGGCGATGCAAGAGTAGCGTTGAAATGCCAAGCCTGCTTGGTTAAATGTACTGCTGGCATTGATTGCCATGCCAGTCACACCGTGGTAATACCATTTGAAATGCTCACTAGCGAGTAAGCCAATGCCGGGTTGGTTGCATTGTGATATTCCACTAGCGATTAGGTTCATAAAGGCGTGATAGGAAATCTTTTCTTCAACAGACTTGAGTGATTCTTTGTTTATTTGGGTATCGCGCAACAGTGTATCGAGGTCAGCTCCAAGGTGGGTGAATGCGTCAATAAAACCAAGTGGGTGGAGGTGTTGTGGTATGACTTTCTCTGTCAAATTCATAACGTTCCTTTTTAATTATTATAGTTGTTGTGAATTAGTGTGGACTAATTCGCCTAGACATTATTACGACTTGGTACTGAATTTCAAAGCTAGGATTCCCCCTATATTGGTGCTCTTTCTCAGAATTAAGCATTATTGTGAATAAACGCACAATAATTCTTTTTAAGAAAAATCTAGCGTAAGGCCTCATTTTATGCGGGTTCAACTGCTTGGTTTTAAACAGCAAAATTCTTATAGGACAAAAGCGGAATTATTGTCCGTTTCTCATCTCTACAATGAAATTCGTATTCGCTACTTTTAGCTCGACCTAACTCTGGTCAACAAAAAAATAATGACAAGCGAGGACCTCAACATGATGTTCGAACGAATATCTTCTTCTAAACCAGTTCATACGAAAATAAATAAAGACCCTGCCGTGGCAAGAACAAGCTGGCGAAAAGTCTACCTTAAATTTTTGAATTCTAGAAAATGCACAATGTCTATATTTACGTGCATGTCTGTGATGTTTGCGAGTGCCGCAATGTCGGCGCCTTCCTTTATACCCTTTGATAGTGGTCCAGTTAGCCCAATGGCGATATCGGAGGATGGTAATCGAATTTTTGTTACCAACATTTCTGACAATCGTTTGGAGATTCTAGATGTTACTGGTCCGGTACCAGTCAACGTGGCGAGCGTGAGTGTTGGTTTAGAGCCGGTTGCGGTAACCGTATTGGACGGGAATACAGTGCTTGTAGCCAATCACCTTTCTGACAGTATTAGTGTTGTTAGAGTAGATGGGGTGCCAAGGGTTACGCACACACTACTTGTTGGTGATGAGCCTAGAGATATAATTACCACCGACCCAGATGGTGCTGGCCCATTGGCTCCGCGTATTTTTGTGACAACGGCACATAGGGGGCAACATCGTAGCCATGCTTCTATTGCTGGTGTACCAGGTGCGGGCGACCCTGAACTTACAACACCAGGTGTAGGCCGAGCGGATGTTTGGGTCTTTGATTCAGCCGATCTTGGTACGTCAAGTGCATTCGGTGGTTTGCCGTTAAAAATTATCACGGTTTTTACCGATACGCCTAGAGCGTTAGCAGCGAGCCCAGACGGAAGCCATGTCTACGTCGCGGGATTCTTATCTCAAAACAAAACAGCAGTTGTCGGAAGCGGTGTAATCTGTGAGGGTTTTGGTGAAGCGGAGCCGTGTACAACATATGATGGTTGGAGTGCGCCAGATGGTCAGCCGGATGGCTTTCTTCCAGGAGGACTTCCGGGGCCAAATACCAATGTCGACGGTGTGTTAGCGCCAGAGGTTGGCTTAATCGTTAAATGGGATGAAAATGCTGGCCCAGCTGACAACGACCCGAATACAGGAAAGTTTACCGACGGTCTGGGGAGAGACTGGAATAACGGTGTACGTTTAAGAATGCCAGACAAAGATGTTTTTGCGATTAATGCGACTACTCTAGATGAGGTTGCATTTCACACATCGGTCGGTACCACCTTATTTAATATGGTAACCAACCCAGTTACTGGCACCCTATACGTCAGTAATACTGATTCTCTAAATCAACACCGCTTTGAAGGTCCTGGTGATTTCGCAGGTGAAACCGTTCAAGGGCATTTGGCTGAGTCACGTATTTCTGTTATTAGTAACCCGAATAGCCACCAGCTAGATGGCGCAAATATCAACTCGATCCATCTTAATAAGCATATAGACTACAGCGTACTCAAGGCGCCGGTTAGTGTTCGTGACAAGAGCTTAGCGAGTCCGCTAGATATGGTAGTGACCCAAGATGGGCAAACTCTCTATGTTGCCGGGTTTGGCTCACAAGCGATTGGTTACTACTCAACAGCATCTTTAGAAACAGACAGCTTTATTCCGGGCGCATCGCATAAAATTGAGTTAAGTGGTGGAGGACCAGCGGGGCTTGCGTTCAACTCCGACCAGTCGCGTCTCTACGTTTATACCCGCTTTGATAATGGTATAAGTGTGATAAACACACAAACGAAACAAGAAATATCCCACAGCTTATTGTTCAACCCAGAACCTGCTAACGTCATCGCAGGTCGCCCATTTTTATATGATGCGCGCGTGTCTTCAAGTAATGGTGAAGCATCCTGCTCGAGCTGTCATATTTTTGGTGATAACGATGGACTGGCTTGGGACCTTGGTGACCCAGACGGCTCTGTAAGTGAAAGTTCGATACCTGTGAAACTGCAAAAACTGATCGAAATTAATGATCAACTTGGCTTGAGTGAGATATTGGGTACAGGGGGCTTGGGAAATATAGATCTTGATGCGATTAATGGCGGAGCAGGGATGAATCAATTCCACCCGATGAAAGGGCCAATGACTACACAGACCTTACGAGGTATGAGTACCCACGGTGCGATGCATTGGCGGGGTGATCGCGTCAGTGGCTTCTTCAATGATGATCCAAGCAACCCTACAGAGGAAGATGCATTTGATGAAGAGTTATCATTTAAAAATTTCATCGTTGCGTTTGATGGTTTGAACGGACGTGATGGTGTGATCTCAAATACCGACATGCAAGCATTTTCTGACTTTATGTTGTCAGTCGCGCTGCCACCTAATCCGGTTCGGTCAATTGATAATTCGTTAAATGCATCGCAAAAGCGTGGCGAGAATTTCTATCACGGAAAGCCTACTGGTTTCGAGTTCGGACCAACCTTACGGCGCTCAGATGGCGTGGGGCCGATCTTGGAAGGCCTAGTAAGTATTGTCGCAGGCGAGCCAATAGAAGCCGGTTTTACGTGCGAAGGTTGTCATACTCTAAAGCCTGAAGAAGGTTTATTTGGTACCAATGGGGAGCAGAGCTTTGAGAATGAACTTCAGATTATTAAGATTCCTCAGCTACGCAACGTGTATACCAAAGTTGGTGCGTTTGGTGTGTCGCCAACTCATCGAAATAATCTTGAGCATAACGTAGAGGCCGCGGATCGATTTGATTTCCAAGGAGATCAGATTAAAGCGTTCGGCTTGTTGCACGATGGCGCAGAAGATACGATCGAAAGCTTCATGAGTGCGCAAGTATTTGACGACAACGGTCTCGGAGCCGGGTTCCAAAACAGACAGCAACGTCTGGACGTTCAGGAGTTTGTATTGGCCTTTGATTCTGACCTGGCACCTGTGGTGGGGCAGCAAGTCACAGTGACGAGTAATTATACTGACGCAGCAGATCGTGCGAAATTATTGTTATCTAGAGCAGGCAAGACCTTCAAATCGAAAATATTGGGCGGCACCGTAACTGAGGCAGATGTTGTCGTAAAGGGCGCAAGGAATGGCGTTGAACAAGGCTATTGGTACAAGGGAAAAACTTGGTGGGGAGCGTATAAATTCAAGTCAGATAAAGGCAATACCGTAAAGACAATGAACAGCTTATTGGCCTCATTTGATGGTCCGGCGACTTTCACTGCCGTGCCGCCAGGTTCAGGTAAGCGAATTGGTATCGATCGAGACTTAGATGGGGTGTTGAATGGTAATGAGTAGTTAGTGGTGAGTCGTGGCACCAAACAGCATGTGCGGTGCCACTGCTTGTATCAAATGAATGATCATGAAATATCTTTTTGTGAAGAGACTTAAATATGGATGTGCAAAGTCAAGAGCTCCATTATGTAAATCAATTTATTAAACCCCTGTTCTTTCTCTTCATTATTTCTCAACTTCTCGCACCCGCACTGGCGCATGTTAATTGGTTTGTTGGTACAGAAGTTATCAACACAGTGGAGCCATTTCGGCTGGCGGAACATCACGTTCAGATTGCGTTAATTTTATTCTGTGTTGCTTTACTTATGGCGTGGTTATTAGATCGGGTGATTTCAATTTTTTATCGACCTAGTGCTATGCAATGGAAAAACCAACACAGTGTGCTCAGGTTCGCGCAAATTTTGGTCGGGATTGCCTTATTTTACTCTGCTATTAAAAGTGCTTTTTTCGCACCACATTTTTCAGGAACAGACTCTATCCCATGGTTAGCCTTGTGTATTGAAGCGCTTGTTGGCGTGTTGCTTATTGCCGGAAAATGGGTGAGGGCGAGTGCACTTGTCATGTTGGTATTGTACGTATACCTAGGAGCGGTATTCGGTTTTGTATCGTTTTTGGAATACTTGAACTATGCGGGGCTTGCGGTGGTTTTCATGGTTTTTCATGAGGACGCAGACGAGCGCACCCAGCAAGTCGCGTTAACCGTATTTCGTGTTTCGCTTGGTGTTGCTTTAATAACGCTTGGTCTATCAGAAAAAATTACAGACCCTGAGCTCGCAATGTCATTCTTACAGCAATATGAGCAGATCAACTTTATGAAAATGCTCGGCTTTAATTTCTCAGACCGTCTGTTTGTTTTGTCCAGTGGTTTGGCTGAAGCATTGTTTGGGGCCGTCTTCATACTTGGTATCGTGACGCGAATTAATACCGTAGTTTTGGCAATGTTTCTTATTGCAAGCAATAGCTATTTTTTTATAATCGGACAAGAAGATCTCGCGATGATGGAGTTGTTAGGGCATACCCCATTGTTTGCGTGCGCTATCTTGTTAGTTGCGCTGGGGAAGGGGGCGAATACTTGCGAATTATATGTGTATGTTTCAAATATTCAGGTGGCTTTGTCAAGGCGTTTAAATGTAAATAGAGCGCATTAGTAAATTTGCTAATTACGTCGATACGCACTGAATTAATAGTGAGTAGAATAGAACGTGTTATCGTGTTGATTTGGTTCGCTTAGTATTTATTATTGAATATTGGTATTTTTAGAAAAAATAGCCTTCTTTCCGTTCACGACTGCGGATTTAAGGTTGATCTCGTACTTCTCTCCGTCTTTCTCAATCTGCACCATTTTTAACAATAGCTCAGGAATATCTGCAGAGAACCACATATCGGTTTTTCGCTTTTTGTTTTTTGCTCGTATTTTTCGAACCAAAATACTATCTAATTTACCAAATTTTGTATCGATGACTTCTTTACCGATAATTTGATAATGACTGAGGTTTAACTCGCCTTTTCGAACAATTTCGTAGTACATATCTTTTTTGTCAGCTTGAACATCCATAATCATCTGCAATTGGAAGCCGAGTCTGTCATAGGTATTGTCGGGGATATCTTCGATCAGCCAATTCTTTTTTTTGTGAGTACTTTTAATGCTGCGTTTATTCCAATCGAAATTGTAATTATTTTTTCGCTTCTTTGCTAAGAAAGGGCTGAGTTTATAGCGGTATTTACGTGGTTTAATTTTTCCATCGAGCCAACTAAAGTGCACCGACTCTTCAATGTCTGCGACAAAAGACTCAACATCAAAGCGATAGACCCATTCACCGCTTTTTAGCTGTTTTAGTTCTCGAACGGCGTTTCCTTTAATACTGATGCCTTTCTTGATCTTCGCGGTATACGTCGCTTTGTGCGGCACTATTTCGGCAGAATAGCTCGAACAAGTCGAAAATATTAGACAAAAAATCAGCGCTATTTTATAGCGGAAAGGCATCAGAATTCCTTTATTTACAGATTAGACCTAACCTAACCGTAGCGGAAATGGCCAAGAATTCAAAAGTTGAAGCAATCGTTAATCTTGAGCATTGAAGGCTTTGCCGGTTTCCCCCTGGCTATCTTCACCCATTAAGTATAAATACAGAGGCATAATTTCCTCTGGGGTAGGGTTGCCCATTGGGTTTTCTGCTGGGTAGGCGCTTGCTCGCATTGTTGTGCGTGTTGCGCCAGGGTTAATGGTATTTACTCGAACGGGGTCTTGGTCGGTATTCAATTCGTCAGCTAAGACTTGCATTAGCCCTTCGGTAGCGAATTTCGAAACGGAGTAGGCACCCCAAAATGCTCTGCCTTTTCGGCCGACACTTGACGACGTAAACACGATGGATGCATCATCGGATTTTTGCAGTAAATACGTCACCGCTTTAGTCAGAACAAATGGTGCGGTCACATTAACCTGCAGAACTTGGCTCCAGACCGGAACTTCATATTGCTCCAGTGTAGTAAGTGAGCCTAACAACGATGCGTTGTGTAAAATACCGTCGAGTCTGCCAAATTCATTTTCAATTGAAATAGCGACATCTTCATAGTCTTTTTCCGCAGCGCCTTCTAGGTTCAAGGGAATAATGGCTGGCTTGGGTGCGCCCGTTGCTTCTATCTCATCGTACACAGCTTCTAGTTTTGCGACTGTGCGCCCCAGTAATATTACCGTTGCACCATGACTTGCGTAGCATTTTGCGGCTGCCTTACCAATGCCATCTCCTGCACCTGTTACTAAGATAACTTTATTTTCGAGAAGGTTTTTACGTGCTTGGTAGTCGTACATAGGGCTCTCTTAGTGAAGAAGGAGTAAAAGGTGAATTTTATGAAATTTATCGTTGAACCTCCATAATTATCTTAGATAAATCAAGCTAGAGACTTTTGTTGGTCTATGGGTATAATGACTCGCGGTCATTAATAAATAGATTAACGAGGAAATCGTCATGGCTTTGAAAAAAATCACAATGCGTCAAGAATTTAATGCTCCTGTAGATAAAGTGTTTTCCACTTTAAGCGATCATGAAACATTCGGGAAAATTTGCGGCATTAATATGCAAAGAACAAAAGACGGAGACGATGGCGCAAATGGTTTGGGCTCTGTTCGAACTATTAATGTTGGCCCCTTACCCTCGTTTGAAGAGACGATTACTGACTTTGTACCGAATGTATTTATTCAATACAAAATAACTAAGGGCAGCCCAATAAAGAATCACGTTGGTGAGCTTAAGTTCTCAGAAGAAAATGGGATAACGACGTTAGACTACCAAATTCAATTGGAGTCAAAAATTCCGTTTACGTCGAGTCTAATAAAAACGGCCTTAGAAAATGGTATTTCGAAAGGACTTGGAAAATACGCTAAATCGTTCGCCTGATATTTAGGTTCCGCTTTAAGTTAGGATCGTTTTCCTTGTCATGATTTAGTTCTGCTTGAGCCCGATTAGATTTCCTATCATCTTGGACATATTTTTATCAAAACACGGTTTTTTTCAGGTTTGTGTCTAAACTGTTGTTAATGATAAAAACACATGTCTGAGGTTTGAGTGAAAAGGAAATCAATTTTCTATTGTGCTGTTGTTCTTAGTTTGTTATCGGTGAAAGCGAATTGTTTCGAGGTCATCGTTATCGACCAGAACGAAAATCCAGTCTCAAATGCTGTTGTTAGTATTCCTCAGGGTGAAATTACCTCGGTTAGTAAAGAGCCCGCTGTAATGGATCAGGTCAATCGCCAGTTTTTGCCAACTGTTCTCGCTGTTCAAAAAGGGCGAGAAGTATTGTTTCCGAATAGCGATAACATACGTCACCACGTTTATTCATTTTCTAAGCCAAAACCTTTTCAAATAAAATTGTACAAAGGTGTTCCTAAATCTCCGGTGCTGTTCGATCAAGATGGTCTAGTTGTATTGGGTTGTAATATCCATGACAAAATGGTCGGTTATATTTATGTGTCTCCTTGGCCGACATTCAAAAAGACAGACAAAACGGGCTTACTCTCGTTTGATCTTGACCCTTCGTTAGAATACCCAAAACAGGTTCAGGTTTGGCACCCTTGGGTTGAAGGCTTAACCAAACCTCTCGATATTGATGTCCCGTCCGATTTGACTGGCCCTCTCGTTGTTACCCTTAAAACTAACCCACCAAAGCCTGTGGCTGACTGGAAGAGTAAATTCAAGAAATATCATGATGAGCGCTAGTTTACGAAATAAGATATTACGTCTGATCCTTGGTTTAGTGATCGCGTCGTCGATCGCCACAATTATGTCAGTTCTTGTTGCTACAGGCGCTAATGTCGAGCGCCAAGCACGCGAGAATTTGTCGACTGGTCTGCGTGTTTTCCAGCAGTTGATGTCAGTAAGAGGGCAGCAACTATTCGACTCAGCTGCAGTATTGACCTCAGACTTCGGCTTTAAGGGGGCAGTGGCTCAGGGAGACGAGCAAACCATTGGCTCGGTATTGGAGAATTACAGCGACCGAATTGACGCTGACATGATGCTGCTTTCAGACCTTCAAGGCACCTTGATCTCGTCGACAGACAAAAGCACCAAAACGTTTCCATTTGGCAAACTATTGGTAAAAGCTGAGCAAGATGGTGGCTTAATGACAGTGGGAATAATTGATGGTAAAGCCTATCAAATGGTGATGGTTCAGGTTAATGCACCTAGGCCAATCGCCTGGGCTGTGCTTGGTTTTTTAATAGATCAAACACTTGCCGATCAATTCAAAGAATTAACCAATTTGGAAGAATTATCCAATGACGAATTATCTCCATCCACGAATAAAAATATTGAAATTATAGATTTGGTATTTTTATTTAATGATTCGACCTTCGTTTCACTGACAAGCGTCACCTGGTTTTCATCACTGTTAAAGCCTATGGAAGAGTCAGAGACATCATTAGCAATAACCAAGTCGAGTTTCTTTTTTATGCGCTTCGATTTTGCGTACTCTACAACATCGTTTGTCTCTGCTGCGAACCCAACAATAAAACGTGTAGAGTTATCACAATCACCAATCGCAGCGATGATATCTGGGTTCT
>ENA-OSET01002485-OSET01002485.1-sediment-metagenome-genome-assembly--contig:-NODE-2485-length-17840-cov-3.623093_pt1 | contig 17840 bp, 19 predicted proteins | sample MGYA00237882_ERZ534229 | MGnify/ENA primary metagenome ERZ534229 (study PRJEB26408, sample SAMN06266212) | sediment metagenome | isolation source: Hudson Canyon methane seep mesocosm | place... | reverse complement strand
TTATGATTTAAGCTCGAGGCCTGTCGTAGTTGATTTCTATATCAGACAAGTGGGAGTGTAGGTAAATGGTTGAGCAAATGCATACAATTAAAAAAATTATTCAAAAAACTTGGCTTTTGATTAGACCTGGCATAAGTATGCCCTATACTCCAGAGTATGGAATTGAGTTGGAGTTTGCAGTATTGAAAAGGTTTGACCATGTCTAACCTCGCGGATCGTATTTTGGTGATTGATCATCAAAGAGAGGATCGGCTTCGTTTGTCTGATTACTTGATTGCTAAAGGCTATTTGGTGCAAACAGCTTCAACCATTCAACAAGCGACTCACCTTGCCGAAGAATCACCACCTGACTTGGTTTTTGCTGATATTTCCAATGAAGAAATAAAAACTATTCCGTTTATTCAGAAAGATACTTTTCCTGCTTCTTTAGTGGTTGTTTCAGAGACAAAAACAGCCGGAGATGTGGTTGCATGTCTAAGAGCTGGGGCGGCTGACTTTATTCTAAAACCGGTGAAAGATTATTCGAGTGTAGATCATGTTATTCATCGAATTCTCGATAAAATACGGCTGGCAAAGTTAAATAAACGACTGCATAAAGAGCTTGAGGAAGGCAATAAAAAACTGAGCTCGGGGATTCAGGAGCTACGCGCAGATCAAAAAGCAGGTTTACAGGTTCAGCTGAAAATGCTGCCCGAAGCAAGTAAAGAAATTCATGGCTTTTGTTTTGATCACCGAATTAAGCCTTCGTTGTATTTAAGTGGTGATTTCTTAGATTATTTTAACTTAGACCAGCATCGTAGTTTGTTTTACTTTGCCGACGTTTCTGGGCACGGTGCGTCTTCTGCTTTTGTGACGGTATTGTTGAAAAACTTAACGATGAGGCTAAAACGTAACCTTAAACGAAACTCTAGTGATGAACTAAGTTGCCCGGATCAATTCTTACGACGTGTAAATCAAGAATTATTAACAACTGATCTAGGTAAACATGTCACTATTTTTGTTGGCATTATTGATAAGAAAAATAGAGAGCTAACGTATTCAATTGGTGGGCATTTTCCATTGCCTATTTTAACGAGTGAAGGGAAGTCGGAATATTTAGAAGGAAAAGGTATGGCGGTGGGGTTGTTCCCAGCACCTAACTTTAATGTGTATAAAAAAAACCTGCCTAATGGTTTTAAAATAACGGTCTTTTCAGACGGTATTTTAGAAGTAATTAGTGGTCCTGCATTAAAAGATAAAGAAAAATTACTATTAGATGTTGTTTCCCAGGAGCAACGAGGGATAGAATCACTTTTTTCCTCGTTAGGCTTAGATGGCATTGATGACTTACCGGATGATATTGCGGTGTTAACAATTGGTGATACCCCAGAATCGGCGAGAAGTGAATCAATAGGTGTATAGCATAATTGAAGAGTTGAATTATGATGTCCAGATGTAAAATATTACAAGCTGAGTGTAGTGGTGTTTATGTGCTGAAGTTAGTCGGTGAAGTGCGACTAAACTTATGTTCCACGATTGATGCTTCGATTGAAGCGATGACCTTGGATCCCCAGTTCGCAACAGTAGTCGTTGACCTTAGTGAAACAACGCTGATAGACAGTACTACGTTGGGTTTACTTGTAAAGTTGGCGTTGCGCGCTAAGGCCAAAAGTCATTTTTTGCCATCCGTTATTTCAACTAATCCGGATATAACCCGGATAATTGAAACCATGGGGTTTGATAGTGTCTACCTGATTTTAGATGAACCTGCCTTAACGGACCAAACATTGATTGAATTAGCACCACAAGAAATGAGCGAAGAAATTTTGCGTACTAATGTATTATGTGCACATAAAATACTGATGAATTTGAATGAACATAATAGAGAGCAATTTAAAGATCTGGTTGGTGCTTTGGAGTGTGATGCTGAAGAGCATGCGTCTTCAAGTGTTGGTTAGCGTTTAGATGAGCTGAGAAACAAAGACTAAATAAGAGAAAATAAATGTCTGATAGCAAACGTCTTGCTGTTTTAGGGGGTGGGAGTTTTGGTACTGCTATCGCCAATATCGCGGCTGAATATGGTGTAACAACGCATTTATGGATGCGTAATGAGCAGGCGGTAGAAGAAATACGTGTCGGCAGAAAAAATCAAAAATACCTTCCAGATCTAATATTACACAAAAACCTGATACCAACGACAGATTTATCTAAGGCATTAGAAGGTGCCTCATTAGTTTTTTTTGCTGTTCCCAGTAAATCCTTTCGCGAAGTCGTAAAGAGTGTTAAAGGTATAATTAAGCCTGATCAATGCGTTATTAGTACGACCAAAGGTATTGAACCGGGTACCTTGAATTTAATGAGTGATATTCTCAAGCATGAGCTACCTGAATGTGCTCGCGGTGTGATGGGCGGGCCAAACTTAGCAAAAGAAATAGCGCGACATGAGTTAACAGCAACGGTTATTGCCAGTGAAGACTCGTCTTTAAGGCAGGCCGTTCAAAATGCATTGGGCTGTTCTTACTTCCGTGTTTATGCGAGTGCTGATATTTATGGTGTTGAATTGGGCGGAGCGTTAAAAAATATTTATGCCATTATGGCAGGCATTGTTGCAGCAAAAAAATTGGGAGAAAATACAACCGCAATGTTGTTGACTCGTAGCCTAGCAGAAATGGGACGTTTCGCAGAAAAGCAAGGCGCAAACCCGATGACTTTTTTAGGCTTGTCTGGTGTGGGAGATTTGATTGCAACGTGTAGTTCTCCGCTTAGTCGAAATTACAGGGTTGGCTATGCTTTTGGTTCAGGTAAAACACTTGAAGAGGCGGTAGAAGAGTTAGGTGAAGTAGCTGAGGGGGTGAATACGCTCGTACAAGTTAAGCGGTATGCTGATGAGAACGATATTTATATGCCTCTCGTTCAAGGTTTATATCAAATGATTTATAAACAAGTTCCCTTGTCAGATGTTATTAAACACCTAATGGCAGGTGAGCAGAATTCAGACGTGGAATTCACTTTATCAAAGGATGATGTATAGATATGGCTAGTTTTGAAGAACATAAATTAATTAAAATAATGTACGTCATCTTATATTATTTCATTTTTGGCTTATGTCATTTTTTACTTCTGTTCATCGCTATTTCACAAACACTGCTAAATATATTTTATGATGGCCCAAATCAAAATTTACAGCAGTTTTCGGCGAGCTTAGGTATTTATGTGAAGCAAATAACTGAATATGTGGGTTATGTGAGCGAAGAAAAGCCGTTCCCATTTTCAGATTGGCCTAATGCTCAATAGTGTATATTTTGATTTATGACTAGCGTTATATTTCTAAGTTGAATTCGCATTTTGAATAGGAGTCGGAATGAAGTTATTTATTGGGCGGCATGGGCAAGCTTCATTTGATGCTGAGAGTGATCGGGCGCGGCCATTAACGGCAGTTGGAATTTTGGAAACAGAAAAGCTTCGAGATCATTATATTTCAGAATTAAAACAAGCACAGGTTATTTGGGCGAGTGATTTAAAGCGAGCAAATGAAACGGCGTGCATTTATGCTGATAAATTAGACCTTAAAATTGAAACCAAAAACTTCCTGTCACCTGACTGTGAGGCGGACAGAGTTCTTAAGAAGCTTCAAGACCTTGAGCCTGATGCTTGTGTATTGATTGTGTCTCACCAACCGCTTGTAGGTGAATTGGTGAGTTTGCTTTGTGAGGGAAATATTTATCTTGCACATCCTTATGTTACCAGTGAAATCGTGGTGGTAGACTGCAAAATTGCAGGTCCGGGAATGGGTAGTATTAGCGGAAATTTTCAACCAACTAGTGGCTGAGTATTACAGGGTCTATTTGTACGCAGGTATCCCATAAATAGGCGATTTATAAAAGCGCTTTAAGTATTCTGATCGCAGAATCCATCACGGTTTTGGATGTATAAAAATGCGGTGAAAATCGAACCCCACCACCTCGGCATGCACAGATAACACCTTTTTTCATTAGTGCCATATACAATTTGTTCGAATCTATATTATTGATTTTAAATGTCATGATTCCCCCGCGTAAAGCTTTCTCAGCGGGCGATAATATTGTTAATCCTTGGATCTTATTTAATTGCTCCGTTAAATAACTCATACGCTTATCGAGTTCGGAGGCAATTGTTTGTATTCCGATCTCATGAATGAGGCCGAGACTGGCATTTAAGGTGTGTATACCTAACATATTAGGACTACCACACTCAAAGCGAGTGCCATCATTTGCTGGCTCCCATTCACTTGCGCCATAATTCCCTTTATCTTTTATCATGTGCCAGCCGTATTGACTCAACTTTAGTTTGTTTTGCTGCTCTTTTTTTATGTAGAGTAAAGCGAGCCCTTCTGCAGCCATCATCCATTTATGGCCATCTGCAACAATAAAATCAGCTTGAATTTTTTGTTGGTCGAAAGGGATGGCCCCTAAACTTTGAATTGCATCGACACATAATAATATCTGCTGTTTTTGGCAGAGTTGGCTGAGTGCATCTAAGTCTATACGCAAGCCGGATGCATACTGAACAGAACTAATTGAAATAAGACGTGTTTTCTCATTGATGCAATTTTGAATGCAGTTGATGGGGTCAGTTATTGTTGATGCTGCTGGAAAATCGGCAATAACCGTTTTTACCCCAAATTGAGCTAAGGATTCCCAAACTATTCGGTTTGAAGGGAATTCATGGCTGCTAATAATAACCTCGTCACCATCTTGCCAGTCGATACCATAAGCAATTATGGATAAAGCTTCAGAGGTGCTTTTAGCAAGTGTTATTTCATCAGTGTTGTGGGTGTTAATGAGTTTGGCTAAACGTGCTCTGAGCTGTTGCTCTGTCTTAAGCCATTTTAAATAATTGGTGGCACCTAATACGGTATTTTCTTGAGCAAATTTTTTGAGTGTATCCGCTGTACATAAAGGCCAGGGGCTAACCGCAGCATGGTTTAAATAGCAAATTGACGGATCTTGAGGGAAATGCTCTGTAAAATTTTGCATAATCAGGCCTTGGTTTTATTTTTCTAATATTGTGAGGATCTATTCTAAACAAATATTTTGCGTAAACCAGAGCGCATAATAAAAAAGCGGTATGTTAATCATAAAGCTATCACGGTAGACGATTGACCAGCGGGATAGTGGTTTAGGCTAGGTGTGAAAACTTAGTTGCTGAGAATTTGATCAAGTCGGCCTAACTATCGCGTTAAATTATTAGCTGTGCTTAAGTAATGAACCTAATATACGTGTTAAATCACGTAATGAACTACAGTGCTCTACACGTGAGCAATAACTTGCGTAATGACTCATGATAGAGTCGCCACTATTCCAGCTAAACCTTCCTTCCGGGTTTAACCATAAAACCCGCTTGCTATGCTGATAAACTTCTTGCCAAACGCGAGAGTTAGCATCTGCATGATTGTTACGTGCATCGCCCAACATAATAACCGTGGTTTTGGAATCAATATCTTTTAGAGCTAGGGTCTTAAAGTCGTCAAGAGCCTTGCCATAATCGGTGGGTAAGTTGGCCCGTTTGCTCATGATTGAGGTGATGGCGATTTCAAGATCTTGTTTCTTAAAATCGTCTGTTACTTCAACAAGATCTGTGGCGAACACGAAAGATCTAACTCTTGGTAGTACATCTTGCAGGCTATATAAAAACAATAGCAGGAAGCGAGATACACGACTCACCGAACCGCTTACATCACATAATACCATCACTTTTGGGCGTTCGATTCGTGTTGACTTCCATTTAGTATGAAATAGAAATCCATCATAGGCCGCGTTGGCGGCAATTGTTTTACGTACATCGAGCAAGCCTCGCTTTGTGATTCGGCGTCGGCGACTATGCATAGATGCCAATTGTTTAGCCGCTTTTTGTACCAGTCTGGTCATGCGTTGATAGTCACTTTGATCGATGTTACTCAATGTTATTTTTTGCAGTTCATCTTCTCTAAGTTGCTCGCCTTTTTCCTTGCTGAACAAGAGGTATTGCTGCTCTACATAATCTCTAACTTGCTGACGTAAAATCTGTTGCTTAGTACGTAAGGCTTCTACCAGTTCAAAGTTTTCTTTGTCTCGAGTTAGTTTATTTATCTCATTGTTAAGCTGTTCCTCTCCCAGTTGCTGCATGATGCGATAACTCACGACGGACTTTTGGGTAAAAACCTGCATCTGTGAAGCGCCGGCACCTTCAGCAGCTGAAGCAATTACTATTTGCAAGTTTGCTTGATCACCGCTCATCAATTGTATTCCAAGGGGAGATTGCACAGGCTCTGCATGGTCTCTTTGAGAAGGCGAGCTTGCTTCTGTGACTAGTTCACTGCTTTTCTGGGTGGTTGTTTGTATGGATGTGTTTCGATCATTTCCATCAACTTCGTCAAGATGTTCCTGGTTAATAGAAAAAAACTGATCAAATAATCGTTCAAACTGAACTTGATGTGGCAGACTTTTAGCTAGTGTCATACCCAAACCAGCTTTTAGCGAGGTTGGGTTGCTCAGGCCTAAGAGGCGTGCAGCATGGAGTGCATCCAAAGTTTCTGCAGGTGAAATCGGTAGGCCAGCATGGCGTAAAGCATGAATAAAATCACCCAGTACCTTCTGCATTTAAGCTTGTCCAGGTTTTTGTTTAGGCGTTTTTTGCTGAATTTTTTTAAGTAGGGGGTAGATTTCAGACTCTACCACTTCAATATCATCCTGAAACTTAAGCAAGAGGTTTAAGGTGTTTTTTATCCAGTCGTGATCCAGGCTATGGACATTAAGCAATAATAAAGCTCTAGCCCAGTCAATCGTTTCACTCACTGCAGGTACCTTTTTTAAGGATAAAGCTCTTAACTCATTCACAAAACTTACCAGCTGATTGCGAAGATCGTTATTTATATCCGGTACTTGTACTGCAATTATTTCTTGTTCAAGTTTCGGGTCAGGAAAAGGTATGTATAGATGTAAACAGCGCCGCTTCAAAGCATCACCCAATTCCCGTGTATTGTTACTCGTCAATATAACGATTGGCTTTGTTATTGCTTTTACCGTGCCAATTTCAGGTATACTTACTTGATAATCTGATAGCAACTCTAATAAAAAAGCTTCAAACTCCTGGTCTGCTTTGTCAATCTCATCAATGAGTAATACCGCACCATCTTCATTGCGCAGTGCCTGTAACAAGGGGCGTGGTTCTAAGAATTCTTCAGAATAAAAAATATCACCGAATTGATGAAGCCGGCTTACCGACTCGTCTAAACCTTTAGCACCAGACAATACATCTCCAAGCTGGTCTTTGAGTAGCTGGGTATAAAGTAGTTGTTTGCCGTACTTCCACTCATAGAGCGCTTTGGCTTCATCGAGTCCTTCGTAACATTGCATGCGAATTAATTCGGCACTTAGGTATTGTGCTGTTTTTTTTGCTAGTTCAGTTTTCCCTACGCCCGGTGGGCCTTCGATCAGAATAGGCTTTTGTAGCTGACAAGCTAGATAAATAGAGGTAGCAATGTCGTCGCTACAGATATAACCAAGTTTTTGAAAACTGTCTTTGATAATATTTGGGGATGCAATCTTGTCACTGTGTTTAATGATCACAGGTTTATCCTTTAAATTGTAATTGGCTCATCTTACGAGGTTTTAGAGGAATCTACATAACAATAAATATTGTTATGCTTTTGCTGCTAACCCTATACCCTCTTCAGCCAGGACTTAAAACCGAGCAGGGTAAATATGCCGATAAACACCCAGTAGGCATAAATATAGCCCGTGTATTCTTTTAAATCATTAATCATTTCTAGCAATTCTGGGCTAACCAGAATGGAGATAACAGCATTAATGCTTCCAAGGATCAGACCCGCAATAATATCACTAGGGTAATGTACTCCAAGATAAAGCCTTAAAAACATCATAGCAGGAATCATCCAACCAAAAATGAGCGCACCAAACCCTCCAAATTGATAGCAGATAAGGCTTACGCATAAACTCGTCCACAAAACATGGCCGGAAGGAAAACTTTCCAGTTCTTTTGAACCGTGGCCAGGGTCACGGTTTATAATTTTGATATTTAAGTCATCTTGCAGTTGAGTGTTTGCGTAAGGGCGTTTTCTAATAACACGCGTTTTTAATTGTGGAAATATCAAGTTGCTAATAATTAGGCCAAACATGAGTAGTTGAGCGAGTTGCTCAAAAGCGACCAGATCTAGCAACTGGCCGAGTGTAGCGGATGCACATACCAGCATTATCCAAAAAGGGCCGTCACCCATAAAGATTAAGGCTTTAATAGCAAAGCTGGGCTTAAAAGGTTTTTGGTATGCCCAGCTAAGTAGTTGATTATCTATTTGTGTTAGAAAACTCATACTTTGATAATAAGCGCTAGCAAGGCGATAACGGCAATTACTTGAGATAGATAGGAAACGCCAGCACCTATTTGCCTTAAAATATGTTTGCGAAACAGCATGCCGTAAGCATGTATAAGTCTAGATACCGTGAAAATAACAACAAGCAATGAAAGAGTCAGGTTAGAGGCATTAGTCAGCGTGAGGGCTAAAATTGCAAACCCGAAAATTGGAACTTGCTCAGTACCGTTGCAGTGTACTCTGATGGCCTTCATAAGTTTTTTATTACCCCCGTCGCCATATGAGATTTTATTTTTCACTCTAAGCATCGATATATTCACGGCAAGCAGTAGCAGAAAAAAACCATTCGCGGCGGCAAATATTGAAAACCAGTAAAACTTTTCCATGGACTATGTTCTCTTAAGTGAAAGGGAGGAGAAGATGCCTCCCATGATTGTTGTTATTTGTTTTTAGAAGGTTAAACCTTGACTGAAAAAAGCTAAACAGTCATAAATGACATTATATGGGTCAATTCTGCAATTCATAACGTAGTGTCTACATAAGGATGTTTAATAATGCATGTTACCGTTTTGATGGCGCCAATGTGTTCGTCTACCAGCGTTTCAGCAACACTTGAGGTGCTTGAGAGTGCTAATATCCTTCAAGCTTACCGCAGCGAATCTAGGGAGTCGATATTTTCTATTACCACCGCATCACTTGATGGTCGTCCGGTAAGTTGCTCTGGTGGTCTAAGTCTAGCACCTCAGAAACCCTTATCGAGTGTCAAAGAAACTGATTTGATTATCGTTCCAGGGTTTTTGTTTAATATTCTGCAAGCACTGCCAAATTTAGTGGGGTTTAATGCATGGCTTGCACAACAATATGAAAAAGGTGCCACCATAGCGGCAATGTGTACGGGCGCATTTCTGGCTGCAGAAGCGGGTGTTCTCAATCACAAACAGGCGACGACTCATTGGTACTTTGCAGATGCTTTTCGGCAGCGATACCCGCAGGTCAAATTGCAGGAAAATAATATTATTACCGAGGATGATCGTGTTATCTGTAGTGGTGGCGCTAGTGCGGGTAGTGATTTATTGTTACATTTGATTCGCCGCTATGCATCAAAAGAGCTAGCAGCAGAATGCTCAAAAAAACTATTGATCGACCCGAGTCGGTGTGATCAGTCCCCTTATGTTATGCAGAGCTTTGTTAAAAATCATCATGATGAAAAAGTACGGGCAGTTCAGGAATGGCTAAACGAGCACTATAGTTCCCCCATAGCGATCAATAATCTGGCAGAACAATTTGGTTTCGGACAACGAAATTTTAAGCGGCGCTTTAAAGAGGCCACCGAACAGAACCCAGTACAATACCTACAAAATCTAAGAATTGAGAAAGCCAAATATCTGCTTGAGACGAGCAAAATCAGCGTTAAGTCACTTACTTATGAGGTGGGTTATGAAGACAGTAACTCTTTCTGTCGACTTTTCAAAGATCGAGTTGGCATTACCCCTGGCGCTTATCGTAAAAAGTTTCAATATGATGTCGATAGGGCTTGAAGGTATTTCAGGGCTCAATTCCTTGCTATTCCTGAAGTCTTTTGCTTAAAGCGCCTACTTTTGGTGAGCTGGAATCCAGCCCTTTTATGGTTGTTTCGATATTAAAATATTGAATTCCAGATGAAAGGCACATCGGAGTAGCAAAGAGGTTTAAGTAAATCACTATCGTGCAAAGCACTCTACTTATGTATTTCTATGTTTGCACAATTGGCATGTGCAAAGTCATTTATGACCGTTTTGTTTATTAAAACGAAGCTTTAAGCTATTTAGAGCTCGTATGGGTGGGTAACCGAATAACGTATTTCTTTAAGCGTTCGGGATTACAGCTTTATTCTAATACGACGTTTACTAATATAACTTTTACATTGAGAAGAAATTTACATGAACCTTAAAGCATTGTTTAACTTACCTAAACCATTGAAATCCAGAGTGGTTGAAGGCCCGAAAATGGGCGATCAATTAATTAGGGACATGTGGTTACTACGGCTAGAGTATCTAAAGCTAACAACGTCTAAAGAGCTGGACTGGCAAAAATTCAGGGATTTGTGTGTTCGTGAGAACACGCTCCTGATTACCTTTCATGATGAGTGTGATTGCTTACAGGGATACTTCACCTTTTTCTTTAAGCCTGTCGACCATGAGGGTCGCAAAGCCTTATTAGTTCATTCTAAATATTATTATGTTCGTCCGGATTATCGAGGCCACCCGAAAATTACTTCAGTGGCTTGGCGGTTATTACCTGGCATGATCAGGCGTTATGGTTTTCGGCAGATCTACTTCGTGGCATTTTCTTTTCCTACCAGCTACGTCTCGCTGACGCGAACCTTTGGTCATTCAATGCCAATTCAATGTGATACCACCCCAACTTGGGAGAAGTCTGTTTTGGAGGGGTATGCAAAAGAATCTGTCGGCCTTGATTGGGATAGTGATAGTAAGTTAATTGTGAATCAGAATGTGCCAGTTGGTGAGGACCGGCCGCCATCGAAAAACGTACAGGTACTTAGATCGGCGTTTGAAGCGTTTAACCCTGACTGGGAAAAGGGTAGGTCGATGCCGATTATGATGCGCTTTGATTTGTCGATGGTGAAAAGTGTGCTCGGTACAAGTTTGCGTCGTTTAAGGCGGTCTTAGAGCACTGATTACTAAGCTACCTTTAGGTGACTGTTTGACAGGCGAATATATTCAAGATACTTTACTAACTGATCAATCAGTTAGTAAGGTATCTCTGATAAATGAATCACTCAAGTTTGGATAAAGTCAGTAAGTCGCGTGATAAAAAAGCCTCATGTCAGGCTATTTTGGATGGTGCGGAACGTTGTTTTGTTACCAAAGGTTTTGATGGTGCGTCAATGAGTGCGATCGGACGCGAAGCCGGGGTCACGCAGAGTCTGATTCATTATCACTTTCATAATAAAGAAAACTTGTGGAATGAAGTGAAACGGAGGCGATTAAAGGCGTGTTTTTCGCAACAGATACAGTTGTTAGAAAAAGCGGCTGATGAAAATGTGATCTCTCAAATTATCACGCTTTATTTTAGAGCGCTGCAAGACAATCCTGGCTTGACTCGACTGCTAGGTTGGAAAGCGCCTGATCTGCAGAGTCATTCAGTAGAGCCGTCTCAGGATGATATGCTGGAAATTGAAGTGACCCGTCTCGCAGTATCACGCATCTCTGAAGCACAGCATAAGGGGATTATTCGAGCAGACTTGAGTCCCTCATATCTTGTGGTTTCCATGTTTTCCTTGGTGACACACTGGTTTAATTCTCGTGAAAACTATTTTAGCCGACCTGATCTGGATATTTCCTCTGATAATGCCGATGAGGAGTATCTAAACACCATTATACAGCTAACGCTTCAAGGCATTTTGGTTCATCGTGAATAAGAATAATACTGAATTCGGAGTTAACAAATCATGAATACACTCATTGAAAACTATCAGATCAAACCGGGTGAACATTGTGGTAGTACCGCAATGATGAATTTGCTAACGCATTACTGCGATTTACAACTTTCAGAAGATGAGGTGATTGGACTAGGGTCAGCCACAGATTTTATTTATATTAAAAGTGAGCGTAATGAGCCAAAGGTATTAACTTTGGGTCGCAGTCGTTCTATGGGAATTGATTTAACCATAGCGCTAGGTATTGACTACCGAGAAATGCCTGAGGCTGACAATGCTCGTGCTTGGGAGCTTGTGAAGCAGGAAGTGTTGGCTGGGCGTCCAACTATGCTATCGGGTGATACTTTCTATTTGGATTATCGTGGTTTTGGTGGTCACCATTTTCCCGCGCACCGCTTCGTTTTGCTGGGTTTTGATGATGAGCGCCAGAAAGCCATTGTAGCGGATCGAATCGATACCACACTTGAAGAGTGTTCTTATGATGCTCTGGCTGCAAGCCGTAACCCGCCAAGCCCCATCAGTACTTATAACCTTTGGGGGAAATTCTATAATACAGACATCAAACGTTCGATGAGTGAAGCTTGCGTATATGCAATAAACCGAACTGTTCAGCGCATGCTGGGTATTGATACGAGCCCTGAAAAACTTTTACGCGCGTTTACTGGAAAGTACCCGGTGAGTATTGCAACGGGCGTTGACGGTATCCGCCAATTCCATGAAGATTTTCCTTTATGGCGTGAAGAGCATGACTGGAAAATAATCGTTAAATACTCCGCCAATTGCTTTGAGCGATATGGAACGGGAGGGGGGAATTTCAGAAAAATGTATGCAGGTTTTCTTGAAAAAGCACAACAACATATACCGGAAGTCGTGGATGGAAAATGCATTGCCATGACTCGTCATCTGGCGAGTGAGTGGACCTTGTTATCTGAACAGTTAAACCAATTACTTAAAGAGGATAATGACCAAAGGTGGCAGCAGTGCCATACCCAAATTGGCAGTATTTTGAAACAAGAAAAGGGCCTGTATCAATATCTCGGTAAGCGTTTGAAATATGCCCTCTAACATTGAAAAAAAAGAGGCGGAAAAGTTCTCTATCCTGCCTTTATTTATTATCGCTTTTTTGGTTCAGGCTGACCATTTGATTATGGTTCCTTTGACCGTCAGCATTGCTGCAGATACCGGTATATCATTAACACACACAGGCTTGTTAATTTCAATTTATCCGATTGCCGCAGCTCTGTCTGCATTTATTTTTGCGCCATTTTCAGACCGGGTTGGGCGCAAGAAAATGCTTGTTTTTCTAATTACCGGATTTTGTCTGTCTTCCGTTGGTTGTGCGCTAGCCAATACGGCAGAAAGTATTTTCTTATTCCGAATTCTTTCAGGGGTATTTGGGGGGATTATTATTCCGAATGCGCTCGCATTTGTTAGCGATATGTTAGATGGAAAAAATAAAATTCGCGCGATAACCACGCTCACACTTTCTTTTCCCATTGCCTCGGTACTGGGTGTTCCACTTGGGGCCTGGGTCAGTGAATTGTCGACTTGGAGAGCACCATTTTTGGTGATTGCTGCTTTAGGTTTAATCAGTGGATTATTTATTCTTAGATATAAAAATATAGCGGGTTGCCAAGATAAAAACATTATTAAGCAGTATCTTGAATTGTTGTTGCTCTGGAAAGACCGAAAGATACGCGGGATTTTCACTATCCAGTTTTTAATGCTGATTGGGCTTTTCGCATTTGTTCCACAGATTGGTGCATGGTTAAGTCTGAATTTTCAAATGAGTACCACTGAGATCGGGATTTGTTATATGCAAGGTGGTGTTGGTGCCATTCTTGGGAATTTCATTGCGCGTAGATTGTTGCAACACAATTACACTGAAAGTTTGATTGTGTTCGGGTCTTTAATTACAGCGTTCACTTTGCTCTTACTGACGATGGAAGTACTTAATCCGCAGTTAGTTGGTTTGGGCTTTGCCTTAACCATGTTTGGTGGTTCTATCAGGGTACCAGCGTTGCAAACCATCTTAAGTAACTTGTCTTCAGTTAATTTACGCGGTCGCTTGTTATCGATGAATATGATCGTGGCAAATGTGGCAATGGGATTAGGTGGTTTGTGGAGTCTGCCATTTTTATCGATAGAATCAGGTCTGTTGACGGGAATGGAGCACATTGGTTGGGTGAGTTTTGTCACGCTGTGCTTTATACCTCTCGTTATATATAGAACCCGAAAGCAAGGCCGAGCAAAATTATTAACATTATAAGGAGGAATTACCCAAGCTATGAAAACAATTGAGGAATTTGGCTTAGCGAATGAAGTCTTGAAAAAACTATATATCAGCAATGTTGTTATCTCTGAACAATCTCAGGATTTAGGTGTTATCTTGAAAAAACACCCAAAGTTGGTGATCGCTTTGAATCATGGTCCAATGGCTGGCGCACTAACGGGGCTTATTGGTTTAGTCGATATGTTTATAAAAAATGGTGGCGCTAAGCGTATTCCTTTTGGTCTAACGTGGCGAACATTTTATGAGATACCGGTCACCAAGCAAATATTTACCTATCTCACCCAGGTTGATCATGGTTTGAGTTTTGAGAGTGCAAGTAGTCTATTGTCGGACAATGATTTTACTGATTGCTTTATCATGCCTGAAGGAGAGCTGTGTAATTTTGGCAATGGTGTCGACCTTCAGCCATTTTTAAGCCCACGTTTTGTGGAGCTTGCCATTAGAAATAATATTCCCATTTTAGTGGTGGTTCATCAGGGGGCTGAAAACTGGGCATGGCCGCTTAAAATAAATGATAAGTATAAAGGTCTGTTTAATTGGCTACCAAATAACATGAAAGACAGTTTTGATCAGAGCGGTATTATTAGTATTCCTAAGCCATTAAAGCGTAAATTAAATAAGGTTTTTATGTCGGTTTGTCTACATAAGCCCAGTTTAAAGTTAACTGACTTAAAAGAAGATAAAGACCAGCGCTTGATTCAGCTTACGGCTGAGTCCAATAAAATACGTACAAAGATGGAAAAGATGATTGCCCAAGTAAAAATTGAAGCGCATTGAACTATTTAAAGAAGAGGTTTGAAAAATGCCCGTTATTATAAAAAATAAAATCTCAATCGCCTGTCCTGTGGAAAGCTTGTTTGGCTATGTTACGCAGCCTTGGTTATGGCATGAATGGCACCCTAATTCCAAATCGGCGAAGGCCTCGGTTGATAATCTTATGGAAGGGGACAGTTTTGATGAGGTGGTGGAACTGCAGCCGCTTTTGCCTATTCCTATTACCATGAAACGCCAAACGGAATATCTTGTATTTGGCCGCAATGAAATTTCCTTTTGGGAAGTAAAAGGAATCATGAAGGATGGCTGGCTAAAAATACGTTATGAATTTCAGCCTAGTTCGAACGGAACTGATTTTATTCGAACTTTAACATTTGAGGCAACTGGGCTAAGTCGTCTATTGATGCCTATGCTTAAAAAGAATATGGAAGTGAAATCATTAGAGGCGCTTAATAACTTAAAAGATAAACTTGAGTGAGTTACATGGTTTGGTTGTGGTAATTTTTGTTGCATACATTAGGTGCGATTGCTTGCATTGCTATTATTAAGCATCTGGACGATGTCACCACTACATTAGCGTCTGCTACTGTTGAGGCTTGAGAAATTCTCTGAATTTATCCAGCATGATAAGCAATGTTGCGATTGTTTTACTTGACCAGATAGAGCTGGAGCTTAAGTCGGGTGAAGCGCGTTTTTAGGCGATAGCGGATGCTGCTTTTTCACGCCTACGTACGATCATATTAGCAGCAGGTATTATGGTATTGGGCCTCATTCCTTTATTACAATATGTATTTTTGATGCTCATAGCGGTGGAGACTGACGATGCTACGTGTAATAGTTCGAGCGCTTTCAAATGTTTTTTAGGGGCTATTTCCGATCGCGACTTCTTGGGCGTATAATATCACCCAGTTCTTACCTATTACTTAAACTAGCTATTTAGATACCTATGAATTATTTACCTATTGATTATATAGAGCCTGTTTTTAGACCTCCTTCAGAGGCACGATCACTGATACTTCAAGTAAGCAATGGCTGTTCATATAATCGCTGTACTTTCTGTGAAATGTATACTTCTCCTCAAAAGAAATTTAAGCCGAAAGCAATATCGGAGCTCGAGGAAGAAGTGAAAGCGGTTGCTTCAAAAATGCCCGATATGAAGCGTTTCTTTCTCGCTGATGGTGATGCAATGACTTTGTCATTTAGACGTTTAAAAGAGATTTTAGAGTGCATTAAACGGTATTTTCCACAACTAGAGCGGGTGACAGCTTACTGTTTACCTAGAAATATCAAGAAAAAGACAGTTGAAGAATTAGCAGAGCTAAGAGAGCTTGGTCTAAGTATGGTTTATGTGGGGTGTGAATCGGGTGACGATAAGGTATTGGAATGTATTCAGAAAGGCGAAACATTCGAAACATCTAAAGATGCATTACTTAAATTAAAGGCGGCTGGCATAAAGTCATCGGTAATGATTTTAAATGGATTGGGTGGTCGTAAATTCTCTGAGCAGCATGCCAGGAATACTGCGAAACTAATGAATGAAACTCAGCCTGAGTTTGTGTCTACCTTGGTGGTATCGTTTCCAATGGGTGAGGAGCGTTTCCGTGAAGGATTTGAAGGTGACTATGAGCCACTTGAGCAAAATGATTTATTTCATGAGATACGGACTTTTATAAGTCATTTAGAATTAAATAATACAGTGTTTCGGTCAGATCACGCCTCTAATTATCTAGTGTTAAAAGGCAATTTAGGGGTAGATAAGCAGGCTATGTTGAGTCAGATTGATCTTGCTTTAAATGGTGCTATCCCATTAAGACAGGAGTGGCAGCGAGGGCTTTAAAATGACAGGCATTTTGGAATCAGCAGGTAATCGCTTACCTGATTTCGCAGAGGAAATTCGGGTATTAGTAGGTGAGGGAAAAAAGCTACCACCAGTGAATGAATGGCATCCTGTGCGAGTGGGCGAAATTGATATCCGTATTGCAAAGGATGGGGTTTGGTTTTATCAGGGTGATGAAATGGAGCGACAGTCTATTGTTAAGTTGTTTTCAGGGATTTTAAGGAAGGATGATCAAGACTATTATTTAGTAACACCAGTCGAAAAAATGAAAATTACAGTTGATGATGCACCATTTGTTGTTTGTATGATGGATGTGGAAGGGAAAGGGGAAGATCAGAAAATTTACTTTTCGACAAATGTTGGTGATGCATTTTTGCTTTCAAGTTTGCATCCGCTAACGGTTGAATACAATCAAAGAAATGAACCGTCACCTTGTGTTTTGGTGCGAGATAAGTTAAATGCTTTGATTAGTCGCCAGGTTTATTATGAACTGGCAGAGCTTGTGGTCGATACAAGTGATGAGCAAGGTAATGAGAGGTTTGGTGTTTGGAGTGATGGTGTCTTTTTTAGTTTTTAGCAGTTAACATTTAAGGCAAAAAAAAGGCATTGTTTTCACAATGCCTTTTTTAAGCTTATAACTAATTAAAGCGCAGCATCCAATTCAGGAACGGCTTCAAATAAGTCAGCAACAAGGCCGTAATCTGCTACCGAAAAGATCGGAGCATCTTCGTCTTTGTTGATCGCTACAATTACTTTACTGCCTGACATACCCGCTAAGTGCTGAATCGCACCTGAGATACCAACAGCAATATAAAGGTCTGGCGCAACAATTTTACCTGTTTGACCAACTTGCATATCGTTAGGAACAAAACCCGCATCAACCGCTGCACGAGATGCACCAACACCAGCGCCAAGCTTGTCAGCAACTGATTCAAGAATCTTGAAGTTGTCGCCATTCTGCATGCCGCGACCACCAGAGATGATGATTTTTGCCGCAGTTAATTCAGGACGGTCAGACTTCGCCATTTCTTCACCAACAAATGATGAGATACCAGCGTCTTGAACGTTATCAATCGCTTCAACTGACGCAGCGCCGCCTTCAGCAGATACAGGATCAAATCCAGTGCCACGAACAGTGATAACTTTAATGCTATCTGAAGACTGTACCGTT
>ENA-OSET01002484-OSET01002484.1-sediment-metagenome-genome-assembly--contig:-NODE-2484-length-17841-cov-5.528428_pt1 | contig 17841 bp, 20 predicted proteins | sample MGYA00237882_ERZ534229 | MGnify/ENA primary metagenome ERZ534229 (study PRJEB26408, sample SAMN06266212) | sediment metagenome | isolation source: Hudson Canyon methane seep mesocosm | place... | reverse complement strand
GCTTTATGGCGATAATACGTACCTTTATACAGATAACGGCGAATTGATGTCCAAGACGGATACTAATACTACAGATATTATTACTAATTACGATTACGACGTGTTAGGAAACCTGATGTCGGTGACCTTACCGGGTAATACCTTAATCGACTACCTGATTGATGGCCAAAACCGCCGAATAGGGAAGAAAGTAAACGGTACTTTAGTGCAAGGTTTTCTTTATAAAGATCAGCTTGGATCGCAGAAGCTTTTCCTATCGCATTAAGTTGCTTTAATGCTTCCTCTAATTTTTCGGCTTTACGACCTACAATAATAACTTCAACATTGTGCTTAACTAATAATTTCGCAGTCGCTAACCCCATACCACTTGAACCACCGATAACCATTGCTTTTCCTTGATGTGTAAAGTCCATCATTTTTCTCCTGTAAATTGTTTAAAAGTAAAGTAGATACCGCTTAATGATATGGAAATATAATGATGAGAAAAAGTAGGTACAATTTAGTAAGCTAGGTACTTATAGGTACAGTTCCTTGAATAATAAGCAGTTTTATTTATTGAATTAAATGATTGTTGGTGTTTTTATGATGTTTATAAATTTAAGGTAAATCAGTATCCATTTAATCAGACACAACATAATCAGGTTCAATCTTCAAGCACCCTTAATCCTTTGAACTCGGTTTCATCAAAGAGTTGTTACTAATTTATTGACCAAATCATTTAGATTCCTTTGTTGTTTATCTAGTTGGCGTGAGAATTATTTTATTACGTAAAATATTAAAGGCCCAACCTATAATAACTATCGAAACTGCACCTACCAATACTGGATTAAAAAGAAATGCCCAATCTTGATGTGTCATTAATATAAGTAGCGGGTTAGCGCCTGCTGGCGGATGAGTGGTGTTTGTTAATAGCATCAGTGAAACGCCGATGCCTGTAGCCAATGCCATTGTCCAAGGTTCAATAATACCAAATGAAACAAAAAACAAACCAACAATTGCGGTCACTACATGACCCAGTATTACATTTTTAGGCTGTGCAAGGGGGCTTTTGGGTAATCCAAAAACTAATACTGTTGTCGCGCCAAATGGTGCCATCAACCAGAGTCCTTCGTTGGTGATATCACTGATAAAAGCTAAAAAAAATATAGCTAAAAATGAGCCAAAACCCGGGATAATGGCGAGTAATAATTTATTTTTTTGAATATTATTCATTCTGATAACCCATTTACTTAATTATTGATAATGGTAGACAGGTCGGTATACCTTTGCAAGGTTTTAAATTTTAGATGAAAATTAATTTTTATGCTATTTTGAAAGTTATTTTAGCTACTTCATGTCTACCTTATTTAAGGATAATAATGTTAACCTTTAAGAACACTAATAAAAGACAATATCTATGAAACGCATTCTGCATGTTGAACACAGCGCTTGTACCAGCCAATTATGCCAAATAAGGGATAAAGTGAGAGAGGCATGCCATGTGTTAATGTATTCCGAGAGTGATATTAACCTTATTACCCTTGTTATTGACGAGGCCTGCACCAATATCATTCGCTATGCCTACGGTGGCGAATCTGGACGAATTATTCTTGAAATCTTTGAGCATGAAAATGAAGCAATATTTCATTTGCAAGATTTTGCAAAATGTATTGATAAATCATGCTTAGAGCTGAGAAAAACGAATATACTAGAGCCTGGAGGACTGGGCTTACAACTTATATATCAAGTGATGGACTTTGTTCAACTGCTTCCTCCTGAAGGTTCAGTAGGCAATATTTTAGAATTAAAAAAACACTTACCTAAAGGATCTCAAAATGACCTTTGAGCAAAAAAAACACCTACATTATCAATTATTAGCACTTACTGGCGAAGTAGATTTACACAATTCTCCTCAGGTGAGAAAACAGTTGCTTGATATTGTCGAATCGGGCAGTTCAGTTATCGTTGATTTTTCTGCATTAAGTTACATAGACAGTTCAGGTATTGCCACCTTAGTGGAAACTTACAATCTAGCGAAAAACAAACAGTTGTCTTTGACGATTGTTGGAGCTACAGGAGCGCCTTTACAAGTAATGGAACTAACCCATTTAAATAAAGTATTTCCAATGATAGACAGCCTTGACGAAATAAAAGGATAGTCATGACGTCAAGTAATCAAAGCATTATTGAAGTCAAAAATCTGGTGACACATTACGGTGATCGCAACATACTTAAAGACATTAATTTTTCTGTAGAAAAAGGTGAAATTAGAGTCATTATGGGGGGGAGTGGTTCGGGTAAAAGTACATTACTTAATCACATGTTAGCGCTACTCACGCCCACTTCAGGAAGTATTGTTATTGATGGTGTTGATGTGGTTAACGCTAACCGTAAAACACTGTTAAAGTTACGACAAAAAATGGGTGTAGCTTTTCAAGGAGGAGCACTATTTAGTTCGATGACCGTTGGCGAAAATATAAAGCTTCCTTTACAGCATCATACCAAACTTGATGAACACACTATTGATATCATGACTCGGTTAAAGCTTGAGTTAATGAATTTAGCCGGTTATGAAGATCTAATGCCTTCTGAGCTTTCGGGTGGTATGTTAAAACGCGCTGGTTTGGCGCGTGCGGTGATAATGGATCCCAAATTACTCTTTTTTGATGAGCCATCAGCAGGGCTTGATCCTGTTACTGCCGTTGAGCTTGATGAATTAATTCTTAAACTGCGTGATGCCATGAACATGACTATCATCGTTGTTACTCATGAATTAGAGAGTGCGTTTAAAATTGCAGATAAAATTACGGTGTTATTTGATGGCGAAATAGCGATTACTGGTACCGTAGATGAAATAAAAAACAGTAAAGATATACGCATTCAAAACATGATTAATCGCCGAGCTAGAGATGAACATCTCGATGCGGACGAATATATTAAACGTTTAACTACGGGGAAAAATTAGCATGTTGACCGTATTTATGACGAAAGTTAAAACGAAAATTGAACATTTGGGTGATTCAGGTTTAGGCATTGTTGAATCTTCAGGTAGATTAGGCGTTTTTCTTTTTAATACCTTATCAAGATTGTGGATGTACCGTTTCCCCTTAGAGGAAACAATCAAGCAACTTCTTTTCATTGGCGCGAGAACGGTTCCCCTTATTTTAATATCCGGGCTTTTTACGGGTATGGTTGTTGCACTTCAGTTTTACGATACATTGATCCGCTTCGGCTCCGTTGATCTGTTAGGGGCTGCGGTTGCCATGAGCTTAATTCGTGAGTTAGGTCCAGTGATGGCAGCACTTATGGTTATTGCTCGTGTAGGCTCCGCGACCTGTGCTGAAATAGGCATTATGCGGAATGAACAACAATTTGATGCGCTTGATTGTATGGCTATCGACAGTTTTCACTATGTTATGTTGCCAAGATTACTCGCTGCAATAATTTCAGTACCTTTACTTACTGCAATGTTTGACACTTTTGGTATAGGTGGCGGATATATTGTAGGCGTATTAATTCATGGTGTCAGCGATGGCGCATTTTTAGTAGGTATGGCTGATACCATTGTTTGGAATGATGTTTGGATGGGTATTGTTAAGTCATTTCTATTTGGCTTAGTTATCATGACTGTTTGTATGTCTAAAGGTTTTTATTTACACATTGAGCAAAAACAGTCTGGTGCTGTTGGGGTGAGTCAGGCAACGACGCAAGCCGTAGTGCTCAGTGCTGTATTAATGTTATTTGTTGATTACATTGTTAGCTCATTAATGTTGTGAGCTTAGGAAATATATTATGAAAAAAATGAACGTGAATTTTATTGTAGGCCTCTTTATGTTATTTGGCATGGGTACAATGGCTTATCTTTCGGTAACTATTGCTGGTGTTTCTGGTTATTCTGCTGACAGTTATCAGTTAGTTGCAAAATTTGACAGTAGCTCAGGCTTAAAAGAGGGCGCTTTTATAGAGATTGCCGGCGTTAAAGCGGGTAAAGTAACGAGTATTGAACTTGATAAAGAAACCTTTGAATCTGTGGCTGTTTTTGTATTTGATAGCGGTGTTATCTTAGCTGAAGATACGATTGCTTCTATCAGAACATCAGGAATTATTGGTGATAAATTTGTTAAAATTTCTCCTGGTGCATCAGATGATATATTAAAACCAGGTGATGAGATCATTGAAACAGAATCTTCTATTAGTATTGAAGAATTAGTCAGTAAATATATTTTTAGTTCAGATAGTGATAACGAGTAAAACCATGAAAAATATACTAATAACAGTTTTATTAACCCTATGTACTTTTAGCTCTTTTGTTTCAAAAGCTGAAACGGGAACACCAACCTCATCATTAACAGAAGCTGTTAATCTTTTTGTTAGCGTTGCTGGTAATAAAGCATTATCACTTGAAGAAAAGAAAGTCAGTATTACCGAAATAGTGAAAAACAAAATGGATATCCCCGTAGTTTCCCAACGGGTAGTTTCGCGATACTGGAAAAAAGCGAATAAAGAAGACAAACAAGAGTTTATTTCACTTTTCACGCAAGTTATTGTGAACACTTACGCTTCATTGTTAAATCAATACAACAATGAAGAAGTAGAATATCTAAAAGAAGAAATTAAAAAAGGCAAATATGCCAAGGTTAATACCAACATTGTATTAACTGATAAAAAGATCCCAGTAAATTACAAATTATTACTTAGAAATGATCAATGGCGCATTTACGATTTTTCTGCTGAAGGCGTATCTTTGATAAGTACTTATACTAATGACTATAAAGCTACTTTAAAGCGCAGCGGTTTAGCCGGTTTGAATGAAGTACTGAAAAAGAAAGTTTCCGCTAAACCTTCTTAACAATTAATCCTAATTTATTACCTAAAAGGAAGACGGTATTGACACACCTTACTAAGTTAAGTCAGATTGAAGGTTTCCCTAATTCATTAGCTTTTCTACAAAGCATCCTTTCTACTGAGCTTGGTGATTGTACTATTGCGGTGATAAATAGTTTAAATTTGGATGATAATCATTTTCAAATTTCTAACTATTGTCACCCTAACAGCCAGCCAATATATAAAGTGGCTGAAATCCTAAAACGTTCAAATGAACAACGTATTTTTCGTGGTAACTTTATTGAGCAATGGCAAAAAATGTCTAGCCCATCTCATGTCTACAAAGAACACTGTGCTGCATTATTTCAAGATGATTTAGCAAACTATGACGATGTTTTAGTTTTGCCAATTCTACTCGATGCTAAGGTTGAGCGTTGGGTGCTAATTTTAGATGCCGAAAATGATAGCCACAGTCTTGATTTATCAAAGCTTAATCTATTAGTAAACTTTGCTGTATTGAGCATTGCTCGTGCTGAAGAAAAGAAAAAATTACAAGAGATCACTAATTGGCGAGAACAAGAATTAAGTGAAATTTCTCGACTGCAGCATTTATTATTACCAGAAGAAGATCTATCAATTCCCGGTATAGAATTAGCGTTTAAATTTAAAGTTTATAAAGAAGCGGGTGGTGATTATTTTGATGTCACAAGTTTATCGAAAGATAAACCTGAAGGTGAACCTCATAAGTTTGGTGTGATGATTGCCGACGTTACTGGACATGGACCAAGTGCAGCGGTTGAGGCAGCAATGTTTGATGCCATTCTACGTACCTTTAAACCCGAAGGGGATACTCCAAAACCTGCACAAGTCATCGAGTACGTTAATACACATTTTTTCACTCGTAAAAATCGCGGTAAGTTCATTACTGCTATCACTATGTCTTATGATCCTGAAACCAAAATTTTGTGTTATGCCTGTGCAGGACATCCTTATGGCTTTATCAAAAGAGGTGACACTTTAATCAGACTTGATCAAGGTAAAGACATTCCAATAGGAGTTTTGAAAGAGTACGAATGGAGTAATCATGAAATTAAGGTGATGCATCATGATATTATTTTTCTTTATACTGATGTAGTGCTCGAAACAAGAAATACCAAACAAGAAGAGTTTGGTTTTGATCGCTTAGAAAAAGTTTTGATTGATGCAGAAGCGTGCCCACATTGTTTAGTAGATGATGTAGCAGACGCATTAACGAATTTCAATGAAAGTGATGAGCTGTGTGACGATTTAACGCTGTGCGCTATTGAAGTTTTCCAATAAACCCATTGATTGTTTTAGTGACTTACTAAATTTAATGTAGCGGTTATGCTTTTATATCTTGAATAGAATCAAATAACGTAAATACTTTGTTGAGTTGAGTTAACTCTAACATCTTCAAAGGTAAATTATTGGCGCCAACAATGTGTAGTTTTAAGCCAGCTGTAGCGGCAATATTAAAAATTTCAATCAGCGTTGCTATTCCTGAACTGTCGATAACATTTAATTTTGTAAAATCTAATAAAACTGATTTTTGATCAGATATTACGTTTAATAATTTCTTTTTCATAACTGCAGAGTTGTTGAAATTAATCTCTCCCACTAGATGAATAATTTCATATTGAAGGTGTTGGGTATTTTCTGGCGTCTCCTGCAATTCAATTGATTTACCTTTGTAGAATAATGAAAGTACATTGATTGATAACCGAGTCAGAAGATGTAAAGTTTTTTCAGCGAAAGCTTCTTTTGTATTGTTATATATTGAAACTCCGTTTATAGGCTCTAATTTATGTAGCATTTCAATATTTCCTTAATAATAATTGCTTGGGAGAGTTGATATATTAAGGGAGTGCTAAGAAACTGACTACACCACTTTTGTACAGTAAATGTTTGGTTTTGTAGCTAAGTGTAATTTTTTGTATAACTGACGATTATTTGAGCTTAATGATCCAATAATTCATTCATATCCATTTGTTGTAGTTTATTTACAAACCACGCAAGTGCTTTACCTTTATTTCTTTTCCCCCAAGCAATGTATAAATCATGCTGTCTATTTTCACGGCCTTTTAATGATAAAGCGACTAACTCTCCAGAGTTTACTTCACGAGTAATGCGATGAGCTGGTAAATAGCCAACGCCAATTCCCTTGCAATGGGCTTCTATTTTTTTCTCAATGTTAGGCACGGTGATCCTAGCCTGTCCGTCAAGTAAACCAACCGAACGGGTGGGTAAGTCACGAGAACTGTCAGCAACGACAATAGATGGATATTTTTTTATCATTAAATTAGTAATAGGTTGTTGCTCATTACACAGAGGGTGAGATGCATTTACTGCGAATATGAAATCAATTGAACCAATATGATGAGAAGTAAATTCACTTCCTGAAGTATCTCCTTCTCCACCTATCATAAGGTCACATCGCCCACTATTTAATGCATCCCAAGTCCCACCAAAAACCTCTTCAGTTAAGCGAATATCGATCCAAGGATACTCTTTTTGAAACTGTGCGATAAGTGAATAAAATGGTGTGAATTTTAAAATTGAATCTATACAAATTCTTAACTCAAGCTCCCAACCACTGGCAGACTGTTTAGCCATATGAGTAAGTTCATCGGTGGCATTTAATATTAATCGTCCTTGCTCAACAATCATTTTTCCTACTGGGGTTAATTCGGCTTTACGCTTGCTGCGGTCAAATAACGCAATACCTAAATCATCTTCAAGTTTATTAATGGTGTACGAAATTGCAGAGGGAACGCGAAATAGTTCTTCTGCTGCAGCGGCGAAACTTTGCTTACGTTCTATTGCTTCAAGAACTTTTAAAGCGTCAAGTGTTATAGGTGAAATCATTACTTCAAATAAACTGAATTAATAGTTCAGTTATTACCGTTATTAATTAGAGGGGCCATTAAATATAATGGTTTCAACAATCAAATACAATGAATATTAAGGAAATTAATTATGTCTAACTTAAACAAAATACTATCAACAAACGCGGGTTTCGATACTTTGGCACTTAGGATCCCTGCAGCCATTATTTTTATCGCACATGGAGCCCAAAAACTATTTGCTTGGTTTGGCGGTTATGGCCTAGAGGGAACAGGTCAATGGATGGCATCGATAGGCATTGAGCCAGGTTATCAAATGGCATTGCTCGCAGGTAGTGCGGAGTTTTTCGGTGGCATTGCCTTATTAATTGGCTTAATGGTACGTCCTGCAGCATTAATGCTAGCTGTAACTATGTTGGTTGCTATTTTTAGTGTGCACTTTGTTAATGGTTTATTTATGAGTGCGAACGGATATGAGTTTGCGTTGGCCTTGCTGGCTATATCTGTTGCTTTGATGATTAGCGGTGCAGGTAAGTTTTCTGTAGATAAATTATTAGAGAAAAGAATATCTTAATTTATCCAAATATCTCGGAGTAAATCAACATGAATAAAGTAAAGAGTAATTGGAAAAGCAGCATTAAAGACGGTGAGTATCGTCGTAAAGATTCACAATTTAGAAATTGGATCACCGCTGATGGTAGTGCTGGGGTAACTGGAAATTCTGGATTTAAAGCAGAAGCAGGGCGTTACCATCTTTATGTATCATTAGCATGTCCATGGGCACATCGTACTTTAATTTTTCGTCAGCTTAAGGGTCTTGAAGACTATATAACGGTGAGTGTGGTTCACCCAGATATGCTTGAATACGGTTGGAGCTTTTCGCATGATGATAACTCTGAAGCGCTTTATGGTACTACTGGGGATACGCTTTATTCAAGTGAGTATATGTTTGAAAGGTACTATGAAAAAGCGCCTGACTACAACGGCCCTATTACTGTACCTGTGTTGTGGGATAAAAAGTTAAACGTGATTGTGAATAATGAATCGTCAGAAATTATCCGTATGTTTAATTCTGCTTTTAATGCGTTAACGGGTAATGGCGTAGATTATTATCCTGAGTATTTAAAATCAGATATAGATGAAGTGAATGAATTGGTTTATCACAATATAAATAACGGTGTTTACAAGTCTGGTTTTGCTAGTACACAAGCAGCTTATGACGAAAATGTTAAACATTTATTTGATGCTTTGCAGCAACTTGATGACAAACTTGCTACGCAGCGCTATTTAACGGGTAACGAGTTGACTGAAGCTGATTGGCGTTTATGGCCAACGCTAGTTCGTTTTGACTCGGTTTATCATACGCATTTCAAATGTAATCTGAAATTGATCAAAGAGTACAATAATATTTATCATTACATGTTGGAGTTGTATCAAATACCAAACATCGCAAAAACGGTAAATATGGCTCATATCAAACGCCATTATTATGCGAGTCATCAGTCGATTAACACTTATGGTATCGTTCCTACAGGTCATAACCAAGACTGGTCAGTACCTCATCACCGAGAGCTAATTGGCGTTTAACTCAAGTTACTTAGGAGAAAATATGATTATATTGAATACATTTAATTCGGAGCCGACTCAAGATGGTGATGGTGTGAAAATTTCACGTATCGCTGACTTTACCGGTAAATATTTTGACCCATATTTAATGTTTGATGAATTAAAGTCTGATCAAAAAAGTGATTTCATGGGCGGTTTTCCTGCGCATCCTCATCGTGGTATTGAGACATTCACTTATATGATAAAAGGAAGTTTTGAACACCAAGATCAACTTGGCAATAAAGCGACAATAACGCCTGGTAATGTACAATGGATGAGTACAGGTTATGGCGTAGTACATTCCGAAATGCCCATGGTGGATGAAGATGAAAGCATGCATGGTTTTCAAATATGGTTAAACATGCCAGCAAAAGATAAGTTACGTCCGGCGCGCTACCAAGATTCTACCCGTTTACCTGTATTAACGAATGAAACAGGTGCAAGCCTAAAATTACTTGCAGGCCATTGGACATTTGGTGGTAACACTGATTCATCACCGTTAACGGGGTTGGCAGCTAATGGGGCAATAGCAGATATGACACTTGATAATAACGCTAAAGCTGAGTTGGATTTGTCTGGGGCTGAACAAGTATTAGTATATGTTCACACCGGTAGTTTTATCTCCCCTCGTTTAAATACAGGACAAATGGCTATCGTTGATTCGCAACAAGCAATGTCTATTACTGCTTCACAGCATGGTGCGGGAGCATTGATTTTAGTGGGTAATAGAATTAACGAAAAAATTGCTCACATGGGACCATTTGTGATGAATACTGAAAAAGAACTTCGACAAGCGATAACCGATTATCAATTAGGGAAGTTTGGTGAAATTGCCTAACTGCAGTTCTATAAGCATTTTAAAAACTAATATCGATAAAGCGAGTTTTGTTTTGTCGAATATTTCCAATTAAAATTTCAAGCTTGTGCTCCATAAAATTACGACATACATATCTGGCCTGAGTGTATTAAGGTTAGAGAACTTTTCAATGATCTACTCGATGAAGACATTGTCGATTACGTAAATATTCAAAGTGACGGTTGATACTCAATAAGTCAGCTTTCGTGGTTAAATATTAACTAATTATGCAATGGAAAGATTTTAAAAATGAGTTGACATTTTTCTGCCACATTTCATCATAATTTGAACATTGCTCCAGATTGATTTAAGAATATAATTACACGCTTCAAACATATGTTGAAATTCAACGTATTAATATACGCATTTACTCGTTTTGATTTTTACTTTCAAAATCTGTAACTGTCTAATAAAACAGAGTACGGTATTTGTTATGACATCTAGTTTTAAAAGCCTTTTTATTAACTTCAGTTTTTCGATCTTCTTTTTAATCTTTAATATGGGGATCGTTGTTAGTGTTCAAGCTAATACGATATCAAAAGAAATAGCAGAGCAAGAGCTTAAGACAGGTGCACGTATTGGCGTATCTATATATGATTTAGCGGCTAATGATTTATGGCATTATAACGGTAATTTAAGATTTCCATTAATGAGTACATTCAAAGCTTTAGCCTGTGCAAAGTTACTTTCTGATGTAGAAAAAGGGATCCAATCTTTTGATACTTCAACAATTATAACGAAAAAATCACTTGTTACTTGGTCACCGATAACTGAGAAGAATATTGGTAAAATAATGACATTAAAACAAGCATGCTCAGCCGCGATGATTATGAGTGACAATACCGCCGCCAATATAGTACTTAAAGGTATTAAAGGACCTGAGGCGTTAACCCAGTTTATGCGTGGAATAGGTGATGATGTAACACGTTTAGATCGAATAGAACCTGATTTAAATGAAGCAATTGATGGTGATAAAAGAGATACAACAACGCCAAATGCAATGGTGAAAAGTTTACATAGATTATTGTTTGGGGATGAATTATCTCAGATATCAAAAGACCAACTGAAACAATGGATGATGGATAATAAAGTCACGGGAAGTTTATTACGTTCAGTACTTCCAAAGGAGTGGTCGATTGCAGACCGATCGGGTTCTGGTGGTTTTGGCTCTAGAGCAATTACCGCAGTTGTTTGGTCTGATAAAAGAACGCCTTTAATTATCAGTATTTATTTAACTCAAACCGATGCGTCCTTCGCACAGCGTAATAAAGCTATTGCGGATATAGGAAAAGAAATTTTCACTGTCTATAACCAATAAAATCATGATGATTATTATTGTGAGATGTATCTTTGAAGTAAGCAGATTTCACAATATCAAAGCAATAATATTGACTGTATATTAAAGGCTGTAGCTTATCTACAGCCTTTAATATAAACGCTCTTTAAGGTTTTATAATCACACCTTGCTCTGGCGACAAATGGCCATTGCATACTTGTTTGTATGTATCACTCATTGCCGTTAAGCCTTTTATATGACTAAAATTCAACCAGTTGGCACTATGTTTTGCGCTGTTTGTCATAAAGTTCATAGACTGGTTTTCGAACGCTTTGGCTCCCCATTCAGCAATACGTTTTTGTATATGTGCTGGTGCAAAAAACATTTCACTTGAGGCGTCTTTAAAAGGAGATTCTGCTTGTGCTTCGTCCCAATGGGTTAATCCTACTTGAATACAGTGTTGTAAATTATCCTCAAGATGCTCTTCAATTTTGCGTAACTGTTGTGTATTGCCAGACATATCAACAATGACGGTTTTAATGTTTTTATTGATTTTATCAATGTCATTATAAGAAATGACTTGTTGATAAAGCCCGAGTTTATTAACAAATTCAGTATTATTATTACCCGTCATACCAATAACAGTGGGCGCAGTTTTATCTTCATTCAACCCATAAGCTAATCCAATACTTGTTTTACTAGAAGCACTAATAATAATAATTTGATCCGCCTTGAACCAATCATTATCTTTGAGATAATCCCATAAACAGTATGAAGTTATATGAAGCGGAAATAACAACATACGCTGATCGTCAAAATTAGTATTATAACCCGGCTCTGTTGATACTCTGCGATAAACATTGTAACCGGGCGGGAGTAGTTTACGGTGATTACTTCCGTCGATAAATCGCTGTGACTTAATGTTTGATGCTTGCATTTTGAATAAAGACGCAGGCGGAAAGTATCCAAAGAGTTTTTCACCAACCGATATTTCATCACTGTTCGATGATACAACGTTAGCAAATCCCCAAACAGGAATTATGCCCCATTGTTTATCATCATTATCCGTTGCGGGAAAAAACTGCCAATAGCCGAGTTTGTCACCTAAAACGGCATAAGTAATATTATTAGCAGTTAAAGCAAAACTTTCAATCTCTACAATAATTTCATTGGTCTTTAACGGTGTATCTACTGTGATATTAGGGTTGTTGACAATTCTTGTTTGAGTGAAGTCCGTTTTGTTTACTTGAAATTCATGCATTGGCTTTTTCCTTATCGATTAATTTAACGGGAGACTTTAATGTTGAAATTAATCTTGTTAAATTTCCCATGCCAGCGGGTATATTACTGCGTAAACGGTTGAGAACAGCTTGTTTGGCTATGTCTTCTTTTGATATGTCGACAACCATTTTGCTAAAACCGTCTAATCGGTTGAAATAAAGCCACTTCTGTAATGATTTGTCTTGAGACCAAATATATTGATTTCGCATGTTTGCCGCGTTTACTGTTAACCAGTCGTTTGATTTATTTGGTGCTGGAACAACTTGAGTCAACGCATTTTTTTGATCGTCGTTTTGATATTCTGCTTCAATATGAGCAATAAGTGCCGCGCTAAACACGGGTTGAATGATTCGGATCATTTGCAGGGTAATAACATGACCATTAAAAACAGGTAACGGTTTAAATTCACGTATGGCACTTGCTGAGCAATCAATAAACAAAGTATTGTCAGGCGTAGTGTTTTCACCTTTTTCAAACGCAATATTATTTTTTGATATATGGGTCACGCGTCCTTTACGTATAACGTTTTTAATTCGTCTTAATTGTGCGAGTTCGAGTTCAGAAATTGTAGCTCCGTGATACATTTCAGGCTTAATGTTTTTATCGATTCTAATCAATACACCTGCATTCTCTAATCTTTCAAATAAATTATCTATGTCTGAAGCGTTAGCCATTGCTTCCATTTGAGCTGCTTGTGCTTCCATAGTATCAAAGAAAAACTCTTCTGTTGGTTGTGTGTTTTTTCTGTCTATTAGCCAAGCATCCCGAGGTGTTATCCACATGATTTTATCTGGGTCAACTTGATTTTCTAGCAGCCAAATACATGCGTCTATACCTGTTTTACCGCCGCCAACCACAACATATAGTGAGTGGGGGGCTTGTATAATTGGCAGGTTATTTAATGGAACAAAGTTAACATCATTATCTATTGAAAAATTTGGGGTATGCGTAGAGGGTACTGAAGTATTTAAATATGTCGCATCAACAGTTCGTTTATTGACAGTAACTTCAAACGCTTGACCACTTGTGGTTGAAGTAAACTTATTATTACCTAAATATTCACACATTGGATAATAAGAAACGCGATCAGATGTTAAAAACTTATGGTTCATGACATTATCAAAAATATGCACTGACTTCAGCACCACTTGCTAATTCACTTAGTCCTTTATTCAAGCCTACTTCGTCTTTGAATCCTTTACTTAATTCAGTTGAACTTACACCGTAGAAATTGGATGGTTGATGGAGAGTTACAAAAGGATAAGCGCTATTCCAGTGTCCTCCCGGTTTATGGTGCTTATCTACAATAATTATATTAGCATCAGTTTCACTCAATAAAACATCAACAAATGCCATACCCATTGCACCGCTACCTACAACTAGATAATCAGTATTTAATTTTTTAATTTCCATAAATATCTCTTCCTAAGTGTGAATTGTTAACTATGTGTTATGTGATTTTTATTATTAAGTTTAGTAAATTATAATTTTCACAATTTAACTCATTATTTATTTTTTATTTAACTTAAATATAACGCTGTTATTTTCTACATTATAACACTGTTATATTTTGTCAAGATCATTTTTGTATTATGTGGTAAATTAAACTTATTGATTAAGTAGATCGTTTATAAAGAAATTTAAATGAAAAATACTAAAGAAAAAATTTTGGCCGCTGCATCGCAGTTATTTCTTCGTGGAGGATTATTAGCATTAAGCGTTCGTGCAATAGCGCGTGAAGCTAATTTATCGACGATAGGAATTTATAGCTATTTTGAGGGTAAACAAGGGATCTTAGATGCACTTTATATTGAAGGATTTGAATTAGTATTAGCCGCAACTCAAGTTTCTATTGATCTTAAACATCCTAAGTTAGGCGTTTTAGCTGCAGCCAAAGGTTATATTAATACAGCACAGTTATATCGAGGCCACTACCGACTAATTTTTGGTGAAAGTGATAGCGGGTATATACCTTCTGAACTCTCACAAGAAGCTGCAAAGAAAGCGTTTATTCATATAACCCATGTTATCGCAACTTTACTCCCCGATGATGCAAACTATGATAGTAGGCGACAAGCGGCACTACAAATATGGGCATTAATTCATGGTTATATTAGTTTACAACATCATGCCATTGCTGATGTTATTGAACCGGGAGCTTGGGAAAAAATGATCCTCGACGCTGTAAGTTTACATATAGACGCATTACTACGTAAGTATGAATAATAAAAGATTTTGATTACCGCACTAAAAATTAATGAATAATCTTTTATGTCTTACGCTGTTAAAAACTCAATAAATTAAAGGGGAAGACGGTACATATAATACTTATCCATTATGATGCTTTTTATTTTCGTTAACCAGACACCCCATAAATCCAAAGGTATCTGTTGTATCACCTACAATAAGTCGACTTGGATAATTACATCAGTTTTGCCACTAAGAGATTAAGATTATTTAGTGCGCAAAGGGAAGTTTCAAGTAACTAAATTAATATTTCGTCTTTTAGCCACAAGCTGAAATTAGCTCAGGCTGTGTGAAAACTCATAAACAACTGTGCTGTTCGCGCACTATCTGTGTGCTCGTGTTAATAATAGCTACTTTACAAGAATTTAAGATAATTTTCGATGACTAACGTGATGAGATCCCTGTAGAGTTATTACCTTTATATTGGTGTTTTTGTCACTAATAGTGAGTCTTTTCGACCAAATAAGACCAACTATTGTCTGATTAACTCCATTAAACCAATAGTGCCTTTAATCGACATCATTCGTTTCAGATTATAAGCAAGAACATGTAGATTAGTCTCTGTACTTACGTTTTTTAAGCGCTTAGTTAAATAATGAGTAGCGCCCATCCACATTTTTATGGTGCCAAATGGATGTTCTACTGTTTGCTTTCGGATAAGTGGCGTGTCGCTCGCTTCCTTGAGCCGTTGGTGCATGGCATCAATCTCATTTTCATGTTCCCAACGCCTCATTTTTCTTGGCTCTTTGCGTGAGCGAGTGCACTTTGCACGAATTGCACAATCTCTACAAGCGATATGGTTTACATAGATCTTTAGCTTTAAACCATCTTCAATGGCATTGCGGCGATAAGGTAATACGTTGCCCGCAGGGCAAATGTATTCGTCTTTTTCTTTGTCGTATTTGAATTGGTTTTTGTTGAATATCCCTGCTTTTGTAGCGCCCGAAGTATCACCTTTAGGTACAAGCATTTCAGCGCCTGTATCGAGCACGTTTTTAATATCAACTCTGCTGTAATAACCTTTGTCTGCCACAAAGGTTATATTTGTGGTTCCAAGTGCTTCTTGTACTTGACTAGCAACTAAATGGAGCTTACCTCTATCTGTTGCTTGCGTAACCTCGTGGCTAATGATCAAGTGATGTTGGCTATCTACGGCAGATTGAACGTTATAGCACACTTGGCGCACCATATTGCTCGTTTTCATGAGTCTTGAATCAGGGTCGGTCAGTGATAATTGTTTGTCAGGATGTTCATTCACTTTTCTTTCAATCTCGGCTAATTCAACAAGTCTCTTCTTCATCCACGCCACTTTCTCATGCATGACCGTGACATCTTCATCAGAATATTCTTGTTTATCCTTATCCGCTAAAACCGATAAATAGTGAGCAATACTCGCATCGAACCGAGCAATTAAGTCCTTTGCTTTTTTAGGCGTGTAGGTCTTTTTTTTATTGTTTACTGCTTTGAACTTACTACCATCAATGGCAACTACCGCATTAGTAAACATATTCATTTCACGGCATAGCTGGATAAATTGACGGCACGTATTCTTAATGCCTGTGCTGTTGTCTTTTCTAAAGTCTGCAATGGTTTTAAAGTCGGGAGTTAATCGCCCTAGTAACCACATTAATTCAACATTGCGGTGAGTTTCTTTTTCTAATCGGCGTGAGGATTGGATACGATTTAAATAACCATAAATATAGAGTTTGAGCATCATGCCTGGATGGTAACATGGGCGGCCAGTTGCCTTGGTTACGACTTTTTGAAACCCTAATGAAGCTAAATCTACACTATCAACAAATGCATCAATGACTCTTAGAGGGTTTTCATCGGTAACAAAGTCATCGAGTGCCTCTGGAAACAGAGTAGCTTGGGTTCTTGATTGCCCTTTTATGTGGTGAGACACTGCGGTAATCTCCTGCGTTGGTTTACCGCTTTATTATACTAAATCTACTCGTTGACTTGGATCTCCTGCTAAGACCGATTGATCATATAAATTGTGTACTTAGTCCAAAAGGTGATCAAAACTTAGTTTTCACACAGCCTGAGCTATTGACATCCACATCGATCATGTATTAACCCGAACTAGATTTGCTATGGGTAAAAACGTAGTTTAAGTTGAAAACAAGCTACTCAAGGTTGTCACTAAAGAATTCAAAGTTGATGTACACCACTGGCGTATTCTGCATGGTCGATACACCAATTTTGCACGCAAAAAAAAGTGTGGTTCTTGCATAATTGAACATTTTTGACTTTAAATATAAAACAGAATACAAACACTGTATAGGAAATATTGGCAGAAAAGTAAGACTCTATTGATTTAACGATAGGAATAGGTCAAGTAAAGATTTATAAATAAGCTTTAACAATAAAACGAATTTTGGTATTTTGGGCTAGACTTAATTCAACTTGAGGTTCGTATAAATGATTAAAATGTTCAATAATCGTTTTCTGTTGATCTGTAATTTATTATTTCTCACAGTATTACCAGGATGTGGAGGCGGTAGCAGCAGTAATGTTGATGCATCACCACCCCCTGCTTTCCCTTCCCCCACGGTAACCCTGTCAACAACTATCGAAAGTGTTGAAGTAAACTCAGAGTTCACTTTAACTTGGTCTACAACTAATGCAGATACCTGTTCTGCATCTGGAAATTGGAGCGGTGATAAAGCAACGTCTGGTAGCGAAACAATATCAGAATCAGAAATAGGCAATAAAACTTATATACTTTCGTGTTCTGGCTCAGGCGGAGATAAGTCCGAGAGCGTTGGGGTTGAAATAACCTCTCAGACAAATAGTGGGCGGTGGGATCATAATCATATTCATTATGGCACGGACGATCCAGAACGCCAATGGTTAAATATTCACTTAGCGTATGACCAATCTAAGCCGATGCCTATTTATCTGTT
>ENA-OSET01002483-OSET01002483.1-sediment-metagenome-genome-assembly--contig:-NODE-2483-length-17844-cov-5.518996_pt1 | contig 17844 bp, 16 predicted proteins | sample MGYA00237882_ERZ534229 | MGnify/ENA primary metagenome ERZ534229 (study PRJEB26408, sample SAMN06266212) | sediment metagenome | isolation source: Hudson Canyon methane seep mesocosm | place... | reverse complement strand
TGATAGTCGATTTTAACAACCACTATCTTGGCTCATTTGAAGCCGTTATGGGAGGAGAGGGTCCATACCATTAATCACCATAAATAACTACCCACTCAGAAAGCCCCAGCCGGTTTTGGGCAAGGCGTCGCTGCGCAAGAATGGCATTTCCCTTTTAAGTGGCGAGAACGCAGCACAAAACCGGCTGGGGCTTTTCCGGAGGACGAGTTTTAAAGCTGCTTACTCTGCGTTGCATGAATTTGAAAGAGCACCACTATTCCTACATTCACGCGCCTTGATTAAGCTGCTTTAACTCTCGCTGAGAGGGTAATTACTTACGGCGATTGGTATAATGGTTTATTTGGCTCCAGTTAAGCCACTGATTTGTTTGAGTTATAGGTGCTGATGTTTCAGCTTACCTGCTCTTTCAAGGGTTGAAGCCGTTTTCACAAACGCGGCTGCAGCGGGAGATAAATGCTGTAAATTTTGCATTGCCAAACCGATTTCTCTTTTAACAATTGGAAGCATAGGTTTGATCAAGTAGGAGCCAGCTTTTCCCTCAAGTTCACTAGGGATAGCTAGCTCTGCTGTGATTGACACACCTGCACCACAGGACACCATAGATAACATGCTCATTATCTGGACGTTGTTGTATACAACATCTTGCTCAAATTTTGATTGTTTAAACAGTTCCTTTACCATTTTTCCAGTTGTGCCTTCGGTCAAAATAAAGGGGAATGGACGTAATTCGTCTATGTTTATTTTAGTTTTGGTAGCTAGTGGGTGATTGACTGGCAGTACCACCGATAGTTTATCTGTGGTTAAATAAATGTGATCAAACTCTAAATCGGGCAAAATTATACAACCTAAATCTACCTTTCTATTCGCGATCCATTCTCTGACTAGATGATCTTCGCCTTCTTCTACATACACCTTGATATTAGGATAACGAACGCGATATTCGGCCAAAATAATAGGTAACAAGTGGGCAGAAAACGAGGGACCGAATGAGCCTATTTTTAATACCCCTTGTTGCAAGTTTTTTGATTCATTGGCCGTTTGTTTTATCGACTCAAATAAGCCTAGAACCGAGTGTGCTTTGGCGAGTATATGAGAACCCACCTCAGTCAGAATTATGTCGGCTTTGCCTCTTACGAACAAAGTAACCCCTAATTCCTTTTCTATTGATTTTATCGCATGAGATACCGCAGATTGACCAATGCCAAGCATGATAGCTGCAGCAGTGAAACTGTTGACTTGGGCAACAGTAACAAATGCCTGAAGTTGTGCTGAAGTCATGAGTGATTGCTCATTATACTATGATAGTTGAGTTGAACTATAAATGACTCTGTCTAATTGAAACAGGAATTATTGAGTTATGTATCGTCAAATTTCACCTTCGAGCACGTTACTGTTGAATGAACAATCTTCTGCTCTTGAAAAAGAAGGGAGGCAGGTATTTCGTTTTGGTTTTGGCCAATCGCCATTCCCTATTTCAGCTGTGCTAAAAGCAGCGCTAATAGAACATGCTCATCGTAAAGAATACACTCAGGTGCAAGGGTTGGAAGCCTTGCGCACAAAAGTGGCAGAGTATCATTCCGCTTTTGAAAAACGACCAATTTGTGCTGAGCAAATATTTATTGCCCCAGGATCAAAAGCGTTGCTGTACACCATAATGTGCGCTTACACTCATGCTGCTGTGCTTATTCCTGCCCCTGCATGGGTTTCTTATGCGCCACAAGCTGAATTAATTGGTCATGCTACATATATGCTGCAAACCAACTTTGCACAGCGTTACCGGATCACCCCTGATATTCTAGAAAAATCCTTAGCTGAAGCCTCGCAACACTATCAAAGTTTACTGGTTGTTTTAAACTCTCCAGGCAATCCAGATGGGTTGTGTTACACACAGAGCGAACTACAAGCCTTAACAGTAGTGTTAGAGAAATACCAAGCCATGGTGATATCCGATGAGATCTATGCACCACTGCAACATGATAACCAACACGTTAGTATCGCTAAGTATTATCCTAAAGGCACCTTTGTTACCTCAGGCTTATCTAAATGGGCTGGTGCAGGTGGATGGCGTTTGGGTATCGCTATTTTGCCAGATGAATGTGCTAGCCAATTAAAAGACGCGATGCTGGGCATTGCATCTGAAACCTATTCTTGTGCGTCTTCTCCTATTCAGCATGCTGCGATAACGGCTTATTCTGATAATGTGATGATGCTGCAATATGTTAAGGACCAAAGAACGATCCTCAGCGCCCTAGGCAAATATATTCATAAAGCCGTGATTAATGCAGGATTAAATGCACATGCCCCAGAAGGTGGATTCTATCTTTTGCTTGATTTCAGTGCTTACCGGCAAGCACTAAAAGATATTGGTCTTGCTACTGATATAGCGGTTTGTAAAAAAGTGTTGGAGGATGTGGGGGTCGCATTGTTACCTGGCGTATCCTTTGGTCTTCCCCCCGAGGCTTTGTGTGCACGCCTCGCTTATGTTGACTTTGATGGCAGACAGGCTTTGGAAGATATCCGCCTAAGTGATTGGTCCGATACTCTCACCGTTAAACATGCAAAAAAAATGTCAGAGGGCATCGAAAGTTTAGGACGCTATTTAAAACAGTTAACTTAATGCTATTGATAGTTTAGGCATTTTAATGAACTGGGTTTAAACCTTTAGGGCATATACCCATGCCACTTCAATGATTTGCGAGCTAAGTAAAATAGGCGCTACGATCAACTGCATCGATAGCGCCTTCTAAGTATCCTGGGTCAACGGTGGCAAATTCACTGCCTATAAAATGCAGATGTAGGTCACGAAGTGCTTGTTTATGGTTCGAAAGAGTAAATGATGGGTGGCGAGATGATTCAAGTTTGTCACTTGCAGTACAAGTAAACCGATCACTTGCCCAGTCCTTTAAATAGTAATCAGTAAAATCGCTGGCCAGCGGACCATAACAACTAACAAGTTGCGCCAAACAGGCTTGTTTGAGTTGTTGCTGGGTCATTTGGCTTCTGCGCGATGCTGGCCATCCTATAAAACCAAATAAGCCATGACTTCTATCTGTATCGGTTGATGCATCATGTATTTCAACCATTGGTCCTGTTTGACTGAATATTTGGCCTGATAGTCCTTGTTCACGCCAAAATGGTGTTGCATAAGCCACCGCGAATTTTGCTTGGCCCGCCATCCAGGTTTGTGAATTTTGCAGCTGGCTGAGTAAAACATCTGATATCCATTGTTTCTCAGCAAGATGTTGAGCAATGATCCTTGGGGGCATGGCCAACATCAATTCATCAGCTGAAAGGGTGCACTCTACACCCTTGTGACTAGCAGTGATTTCCCATAGGTTTTTACACCTCTCAATATTGGTCAATTCATGGTTGAGAAAAACGTTGTTGGGTTCAAGTGAGGTGTGCAAAGCAGTGACTAAAGACTGACAGCCACCTTGAATCTTAAATAAATCTAGCTCGCCTGCACCTTTAATACGTTGTGCTGCTTGATTTTCAGACGTTTGATACAGTACATCACCTTTTGCATAGTGTTCAAAAAATTCAATACCAAGTTGTTTAAGTAACCCCTGGGTTTTTTGATGATGAGGAAATACCCAGGTTGGGCCCAAATCAAAATAGTGCCCCGAGTTTTGCTTGTTTTGTGCACCTAGAATACGTCCACCTAATCTAGAATTAGCTTCTAATAATAAATAAGGAATGTTCTGCTGCTCTAGTCGGTGTGCAGCATACAAGCCCGCTAGGCCTCCACCAATTATAATAACGCTCTTGTGTTTCAAATAATGTCCTCGAACTGGTTGTTAGTGAAGGTGATATGCCATTTCTTCTATGAAAGTTCGCTGATGGTAGATTTGACGATAGTTCTACGCAAGTAGCTAACCATTGTCATCAGTTAAACAATAAAAGGTTATCTTAGGATCAAAGTAACCCATATTCTGACTTCTTTTTTGTATATCTAGCTAACTACTTACACAAGTAACGGAGTCATTGGTGATTAAAAGTTGAGCTAACAAAGCAGTAAAGTCGAGTTTCAGTATGGTTTTGTTAGGTAATCCTTTATGCTCTGTTTATTGGTGGTGCTGTTAATGAATAAATATGTTTACCCGCAAAAAAAGTAACAAACAATCAAAGGTAAAAAAAACAGCTACCGATTTGCTGTTTAAGTGCCGTTGTGGTGGCAAACCTAGCAAACCAAAAGAAGTAACAGGTTGTAAAGATAGATGGATTATTCGATGTCAGATTGAACAATGTTATGCGTATAATATTGGACAAGGGTTAGCAGACACGATCCAAGGTTGGAACAGACTTAGTACACATTTCTATCGTTAAAAATAAAGAGAACCTTAGCTTGATTAAACTGCTGTTAGTAGATGACCATGAATTAGTGCGAACTGGCATCCGTCGTATCTTAGAAGACGTTAGCGATTTTGCAGTGGTAGGCGAAGCCACCAATGGTGAAGACGCGGTTAAATTTTGTCGTAACCATGCGCCAGACCTAGTGTTGATGGACATGAGCATGCCGGGAATAGGGGGCTTAGAGGCCACTAAACAAATCCTACGTTTTTCTGAAAATTGCCGGGTTATAGTATTGTCTGTACACAAAGAAAATCCCATCCCAGCAAAAGTGATGCAAATGGGCGCATTTGGTTACCTAACCAAAGACTCTGATCCCGAAGAAATGATCAAAGCAATTTATAAAGTGGCAGCGGGGCAAAAATATGTGTCGCCGGATATCGCGCAACAGATTGCCCTTGGGCAACTCAATTTAAACGACAGTAACCCATTTGATCAATTGTCCGAGCGCGAACTAGAAATTACCTTAATGCTAACCAAAGGTGCAAAAGTACCGGATATCGCCATTTACCTAAATATAAGCGCTAAAACCGTGAATACTTATCGTTATAGAATGTTTGATAAGTTAAAAGTCAGTACTGATGTTGAACTGACTCACCTTGCACTTCGGCATAAACTGATTTTGTCAGATCAATTGTAAGCTACGTTATTTTCATGAGTATCAGTATTGCCGAACCTTTTGACCACCAAGCCTTTCTCAAAAACCTGACTAACCAACCGGGCGTTTACCGGATGTACAATCACAAAGAAGAAGTGATTTATGTTGGTAAGGCAAAAAATCTTAAAAAACGCGTGTCGAGCTATTTTCGAACCAATGTGGATAGCATCAAGACTCGATCACTGGTAAAACAAATCTGTGAAATGGATGTCACTGTGGTGCACAGTGAAGCCGAAGCCTTTATTCTTGAAAACAACTACATAAAAAAATATAAACCTCGGTATAACGTGTTGTTAAGAGACGACAAGTCTTACCCTTTTATTTTTTTATCTGCACATACTCACCCAAGACTCAGTAATCATCGTGGTCCGAAAAAACTAAAGGGCGAATACTTTGGCCCTTATCCTAGTGCTTGGGCGGTGCGCGAAAGCCTACGCACCATGCAGCGCTTATTTCCTATTCGCCAATGTGAAGACAGCTATTACCGCGCCAGAACGCGCCCCTGTTTACAATATCAACTACAACGCTGCGCAGGCCCTTGTGTTGAAGGGTTAGTCAGTGAAGAAGAATATGCCCAGCAAGTGCAATACGCGCGATTGTTTTTAAAAGGCAAAAACAAACAGGTTATTGATTCATTGGTGGATAAAATGGAACAAGCCAGTATCGACCTTAGGTTTGAAGCCGCTGCACGGTATCGCGATCAGATTGGTGCCTTAAACAAAGTGCAAGAACAACAATGGGTCAGTGGTAATCAGCAAGAAATGGACGTGTTTGGGTTTGCCTACCGCAATGGTATTGCCAGTATTCAAGGTTTGTTTATCCGCGACAATAAATTACTCGGTAGTAAAAGTTTTTATCCAAAAGTGCCCGCAGAGTCCAGCAATGCCGAGGTATTTCAGTCGTTTATTTTACAGTTTTACCTTGCGGGCAATAAAATCATTCCCCAGCAAATTGTAATCCCATGCGAGTTAGAAGAACAAAGCGCTATCGAAGCACTATTAACTAAAGAAGCTGGTCGTAAAATTCAGTTCTATAAGGGAGTCAGAGACGAAAAACGTCGTTACCTTGACCTTGCCAATACCAATGCTGATACAGCCCTAGAATCGCGGCAGAGCCATCAGAAATCGGTGTTTGCCCGTTACGTCGAGCTAGAACAAATTTTAGAGTTTGAACAACCCATCCAGCGCATGGAATGTTTTGATATCAGTCATACGTCAGGTCAACAAACAGTTGCGTCTTGTGTGGTGTTTAATAGGGAAGGGCCCTACAAAACCGATTATCGACGTTATAACATCGAAGGTATTACGCCCGGAGATGATTACGCGGCTATGGCACAAGCCCTTGCTCGGCGTTATCGAGATGTAAAAGACCAAACTAAAATCCCCGATATTTTGTTTATTGATGGCGGTAAAGGGCAACTCGCTCAAGCAGAAGCCTACTTTGAAGATTGGAAACAAGATAAAAAGCCGTTACTAATTGGTGTGGCTAAAGGCAGTAGTCGCAAGGCGGGTCTAGAAACACTGATATTAGCGGGCAGTCACGCCACTATTCCTATGGCTGGTGATTGCGCAGCATTACACTTGATTCAACATATACGAGACGAGGCCCACCGTTTTGCTATTACAGGGCACAGGCAAAGGCGACAAAAAGAGAAAACCACCTCTAAATTGCAATCTATTCCTGGTGTCGGAGCAAAAAGAAGGCAGAGTTTACTCAAATATATGGGCGGTTTACATGGCGTATTGCAGGCCAGTAAAGGCGAAATTGCCAATGTGCCGGGTATCAGTGAAGAGCTTGCCGATATTATTTATGAGCATATTCACAATTGAACTTTGAAATAATTCACTGCATGTGGGTTAATGGTCGCGTTTTAAAACCTAATTTATTCATTTTATGACTATAGGAAATACAGAGAAGTTAGATGTGGACTATTCCTAATATCATTACCATTATCAGGGTGTTGCTTATCCCAGTGTTTGTTGTTGTCTATTTCTTAGACTGGAAATGGGCGCATCAAGCCGGCGCGTTTATATTTTGGTTTGCTGCCATCACCGATTGGTTTGACGGCTACCTAGCAAGAAAATTAGACCAAAGCACAGCATTTGGCGCGTTTTTAGATCCCGTGGCCGACAAATTGATTGTTGCGGCTGCTTTATTACTAATTACCCATAGTTACGACAATTTGTGGATCACCATTCCAGCCATATTATTGATGTCTCGAGAAATCTATATTTCTGCGTTACGGGAATGGATGGGGCAACAAGGCAAACAAGACTTGGTGAAAGTGTCAATTACTGGCAAAGCTAAAACCATGGCACAAATGTTAGCCTTAATTGGATTGTTGTCAGAATTGGAATATTTCATGGGCATACGCATATATTGGGTGTCACTGGGTTATATTTTATTATATTTTGCAGCGGTGTTGTCGTTCTGGTCGATGCTGGTTTATACCAAAGCCGCATGGGATGATCAGAAAACCCAATAAATTCAGCACTAATAAAGTCATTTTGTGTGAATTTAGCGCGTTTAAGTCAAAAATCAGTCAGTCAGTTCAAAAACCTACTTTTTGTGGTTGACAGCTTAGACTTTGAATGTAAAATGCAGCTCAGATTTAAGGGGTTAGGCAAAACATCGCAAAACAACTTAAAGCTGATGCAAGGATTGCACAGTAAGATTATGCGGGAATAGCTCAGTGGTAGAGCACAACCTTGCCAAGGTTGGGGTCGCGAGTTCGAATCTCGTTTCCCGCTCCAATTTCTTTTTAAGAAATTGTAAAGTATAAGTTCGGCGGAATGGCAGAATGGCTATGCAGCGGATTGCAAATCCGTGGATCTCGGTTCGACTCCGGGTTCCGCCTCCATATACGCTTTAGCAATACCAGCTTGTAGTAATACAAGTACCCCCCATTGCCCGGGTGGTGAAATTGGTAGACACAAGGGATTTAAAATCCCTCGTTCGTAAGGACGTGCCGGTTCAAGTCCGGCCCCGGGCACCATTTATTACCTATATTAATCAAACGCTTAATAGTAATTGCCGATATGTCTGGGCGATTGTCGGGCGATATCACTTACGTCAGCTATGTCGCTTTGCTGTTATTAATTAAAGAATGACTCGACCGACTATATTTAGGCAATTGCAGACAGTTGTGGTCATAGTGATTCAGGAGTAAGAATCCTAAGTTTTAGCAAATTAGGGTGGCTGCAACTGCTGTAAGGCACTTTTGAGTGGGTAACGAACCTTGCTCTTCAATAGGAACAATGGGTTGCAAGGTAAAGACCTTTCGTCCTTGCTGTTTGCCTTTAGCTCCACTGACATTGTTGTCACTAGTCGCTTAAGCTATTACCAATTACGCAGCCAAATGCATCATGAACAATTTAACTTTGTTCTTGACTCCGATAGTTTGACTCAATCGCTATTTATGCTAGATTCAACGCTGCACTATAGTGGTGTGAAACGTGTCGGCGACTATTTTCACATTAAAGAGGATAACTGAAGTGGGATTAGACATGAGTTGGCCTGTTGCAAATGGAGGTTCACATCATGTTTCGTTGCGCCCGACTCTGCTGTACGCTCTTCTTGTTGGTTTCGCTTTTTATCTTGGGTGTAAACTTGGGCTAGCGTTAGCTACTCCAACGGATAAGATCGCTACGTTTTTTCCAGCCAATGCAATCGTTTTGGCGGCATTGCTTTTAACAGATCAGCGTCGCTGGTGGGCATATCTTCTGGTCATGGTGCTTGCAGACATCACTCTCTCTATGGAATACGACTTGTTAGCACATCGAGTGGTTCTTTTCTCTATCGCTAATTTTCTTGAAGCCCTAGTCGCAGCGGTTAGCTTGAGATATCTTCTTGCAAGCCCAATAAAACTCGAACAAATCTCTGAGATGTTGCGATTCTTCTTAGCTGTGCTTGTGAGTGGGTCATTTTCTGCTTGTGTTGCCAGTGCCGTAACCTTCTTTGAGGCACTCGAGTTGAGTTACTGGTCTTTCTGGCGAGCGTGGTTTCTAAGTGACACAATTGGTCTACTCATAGTAACTCCTTTGATTATACTTGGGTTCCAAGCCGGACCTAGCTGGCTCAAGTCTGTCAAGTTCAACCGCACACTAGAGGCACTGGGATTAGCCTTGTGTCTATTTATAGTAAGCTACTATGCTTTAGGGGCAGAGGCAGGCGTTGCGGATAATTTCCCAGCTTTACTCTACGCCCCTCTACCGTTTCTTCTTTGGGCGGCAATCCGTTTCAACGGTATTGGTGTTTACCTTGCCATCTTGGTGATAACAATTTTTTCTGTCGGCACTGCCGCCAGCGGCTTAGGTCCATTCACCTCTAGTTCGCCTATAGAAAATGTGTTGTCTGTCCAGTTTTATCTGATAGCTACGGCAGTTCCAATTATGCTACTTTCAGCAGTTCTCTCGCAGTATAGGCTGACTGTGCAAGAAAAGAATAATGCAATCGTAGAGAAAGAACGTCTACTACAAAAGCTAAAACGCGCGGCCAGTGTGTTCAGCTCTGCCCATGAGAGCATCATAATAACCGATAACACTGCAACTATTACGGAAGTCAACGATGCTTTCAGTTACATTACTGGCTACTCTCCTGATGACGTTCTGGGGAAAAATCCAAGAATTCTTCAATCTGGGCGTCAATCGCCAGAATTTTATGTCGAAATGTGGAATGCGATATTAACGAAAGGGCATTGGCATGGCGAGATATGGAACCGCCGCAAAAATGGTGACATTTATCCTGAAATGATGACCATCAACGCCGTCGAGAGTGATGCTGCTCACGTGCAACACTATATTTCAGTAAGCACTGATATTACAGATATTAAAACATATCAGGGGCAACTGGAACACATTGCTCATTTCGACCCACTAACCAATCTGCCTAACCGTATATTACTAGCTGACCGCTTAAGGCAAGCAATAATGCAGTGTCAACGTCGTAATCTGTCATTATCTGTTGTGTTTTTAGACTTAGATGGCTTCAAAGCCGTCAATGATCGCCATGGCCATAATGTAGGTGATGAACTACTCATTGAAGTGTCACATCGCATGAAAGAAACATTACGTGAAGGTGATACGCTGGCACGTATTGGCGGTGATGAATTTATTGCAGTCATGATAGATTTAGAAAAGCTCGAGGATAGTGAGCCTATGTTAGAACGACTGCTAAAGTCCGCTGCTTACCCCATAATCATAAATGGTATAGAAATGCAAGTTTCAGCGAGTATCGGGGTCGCATTTTATCCACAAGACGGGGTAACCTCAGACCAACTCATGCGCCGCGCCGACCAAGCCATGTATGCTGCTAAACAAGCGGGCAAGAACCGTTATCACCATTTTGATATCGCACAAGATAATGCGGTTAAAATCCAACTAGAGAATATAGATAATATTCGTACAGCTTTGGATAAAAGTGAGTTTGTGATGCACTTCCAACCCAAAGTTAATATGCGCACTAGCGAGGTGATAGGCTTAGAAGCTTTAATCCGCTGGCAGCATCCTGTTCGTGGTTTAATTGCATCTTTAGAGTTCTTATCTGCGATAGAAGGCCATGCCATTAGTCTTGAAATGGGTGAATGGGTCATGGGCGCTGCATTGAGACAAATAAGCCAGTGGCGAAGCATAGGGATCAACCTCCCTATCAGTGTCAACATTTCTGCCTATCAATTACAACAAGATAACTTCGCAAAACGCTTAGCAGCATTGTTGTCAGCACATCCTGAGGTGCCCCCTCACCGTTTAGAATTGGAAATACTGGAAACCAGTGTGTTAAGTGACATCAATAGGGTGTCTGCGGCCATGAATGCATGCCATGACCTTAGTGTCCGCTTTGCCTTAGATGACTTTGGTACGGGGTATTCATCACTCGACCATCTCAGGCATCTGCCAGCGCACATGATTAAAATAGACCAGAGTTTCGTGCGAGACATGTTAGACGATGCCGACGATTTAGCGATTGTTAAAGGTGTAGTGGGTTTAGCTAAGGCATTCCAGCGTGACGTGATTGCGGAGGGTGTAGAGACCATCGCACATGGAGTAGCACTGTTGCAACTGGGTTGTGAGTTAGCGCAGGGTTATGCCATTGCTAGACCCATGCCTGCTGCGGATATTCCCCAATGGCTTGATACTTGGAAGCCTCATGATCCTTGGCAGGCTAAAGCTAACTGACTTGACCACTGAGCCTCAACAGAAGCGACCTTGTAGAGCGGTCGGGTATGACCGATATGGCAGTAATCCTACCCTTGAAGATGATGTTCGGCTATGTCTCCAGAACGCGCATTGCCGTCAGTCACATTTGATTAATCGTATGATGATTTTTGCGCTCAATATAGTCTGGTAGTTCGTATTCTCTTAAGACCGCAATAGGTCGTTAGCTCCCATTTTTAGACTAGAACCTTATGTCCGCTTTAGGTCAGAGAGTGAAGATTTAAAACCTATTGATTCAGTGATGTCACCAATGCAGATGTAGCTGTGTTTTTGTTTACTTCCGGTTTGAGCGACTTACAGCCGTTCAAGTAATCCGTATTTTTAAATTTGTTGATGTTATCAGTTGATATCCTAATGGCAGGTGATGAAGGCCAGTAATTACAGAACTTTCAGTGAACGATCGTTTCATGAATAGGATAGGGCGAGTTGTATTCAAAATCCGACAATAGACGTTTAAAACTCGTTTTTATCGTTTAAATTCGATAAGTTAACAAAACCTCTAAATATATAGTGACTTATGAAGATAGAAAATATCGATTTCAAGTTGGAAGTACTGTCAATCTACAGAAGCGATAAATAAATTATATTGGGATTATTATTCAAAATAACTATGGAGTTTTCTGTATTTGTAGTCAGCGTGTCAGCTTGGTATGCAAATGGCAATGAAAAGAGATGGCCCTTGTCAAAAATCCAAAATTGATCCTCTGTGTATTTAAGGATATGCAATTCGGAAGTTGATAACGTTTATAGCCCAAAAAATGTTAATTACTTTGGGCGGTTCTTGGGCGAATTCAGGTCCACTATTGTCCTATGTGGTCAAAGCCGAGAATTCAATAACCGCAACACGCTGGGCATGTATGGACAGGGTATTCAAGTCACCCGGTTTAAGTCCGGCCCCGGGCACCATTTCCCTTTTTTTAAAGGGCTGCAGAGCAGTTTAAGTTAATGCCCACCTATAAACCCATCATAGAAATTTAATTATTTTCTAAATCTGCAAACATTACTAGTGAACGAACCTTTATATTATTCGCCTTCACGAACTCAACGACGCCTTGCATATCTCCAAACGCTCCAAAGAGCATAGTTTTAGCACTTTCTCTTGGTTCTTCATCTTCACATCGAAGTAACTGGCACCATGTTTTTACAAGTATGATTGGCGGGTGTGGGTTAGCTTGGATTGGGTTAGGTTGCATTTTATTAATTCCATTTAGTTAGATTCCTTATAATCAATTTAGTATGCTTTTTGTTTACTCGCCAACTAAAATGTTTACTAGTAAACACTCTGCAGGCAGCACTCCCATATAACGCGCAAATCAACAAGCACCTGCCGATTGGCAGATGCTTGTTGATTTGCAGGAATTATCTCATACTAAGATTGTTTCTTAAATCTACGTGATGCTAAACCCATTAAGCCTAGTGCGAAAATAGCAAGTGAAGAGGGTTCTGGGACAGAGCTAAAAGGTTCCACGATCGTGTAACTGCCCAATATAGTGCTGTCATCATTGGTCACAAATCCGGTACTTCCTATCGCGGCCCAAGTTTCAACATCTAGCGTGGCAACCATAAAACCAGAGATCATATCTCCAAAGGTCACGTGAGAAGATAAATTGATCAGGAAATCTTTAGTACCAAAAAGAGTGAAGACGTAGTTAATATCTGTGTGACCTAAACTTAGGTCGCCAGTAAAAATATCAACGCCAGCATCTCCGGTCGAATTGGCGCCTCCGAGGATTATCGCATTGAAAACGTCGGCAACATCAATCGAACCCGAACCTGTGATATGAGCGGTCGAGTCATCAACCCGAAGCACTTCAAGTATCAATCCAGCATTAGCAAAACCACTAACACCCAAAACCAAACCAGCAAAAGCCATTTTCAAAAATTTAAATTTCATTTGATATTCCCTTTAATCCCTTCACTACAGTCTTGAAGGTAATTGCTAAAGTGATAATTCACCATGTACTGAGGGTAACGCATCGAACGCGCCAGAATCATTATATTTAATAATTACAATGAGTTAAGGGTTTTTAATAAATTTAATTTTTAAAATGTGTAAAATAATCCGACACAAAATACGTTTAAGTGTAAAAAACTCAGTCAGTTTGATTCTGTTTAGCCAATCTATCCAAATCATTCACATTCTGCAGGCAAGCCACTAGAAACCTATCAAGCTGTTCAATCTCTTTTGGTGTTTTACCTATAGAGCGCATACGAGTTACAAAGTCGCTTCTAATATCTACAGCTAAATCATTTTTGATTCTTGGCATTTTTTCGCCCTTGTTTAACATTAACCAAACTGTGCGTCTGCTCATAAACCACCTCAAAAAAAAGAACCTTTTAAATACATGTTCAGGTATTCGCCCAATGGGTAGGGCTGGGGCTTAACTATTCTGGGTCAAACCTTGTCTGCATCGCTTGCGGATTGATTGAGCTTTCGAAAGCTGTATCTACTTCTTTTGCTATTTCCAATACTGCATTCATTTGCTGCCTATCGGTTTTGTACTGTTCAATTTCGGTATTTAGTTCTGGATGGTGTTTTTTCAATCCAGCATCTTTAAGGTTTTGCAGTGCATCTTCTTGGATGCCGAAGAAATCAGCGGGTAACGCATTAACTACTTGATGGTACCTTGGGTCAGCTTTCACCCTTGATAGTTTATCCTCAGTGCCTTGTAAGTTCTGCGCCATAAGTATCATCACCGCATCACCACCTCTAAACGTGGTTGCGTTATTGAGCTGGCTTTCTAGGCTGCTAGCTCTCGACTCTAAGTTGAATAGAATTGCATCAGTCTTGCTTGCAAGCGTTGATTTATACTTAACCTGTGTCTTGGCTAGCAATGGCGCTTTTTCACCCTTGGTGCGCGTTTCATCGTTCAAGATAGATTTATAATCTCGACTTGCTGCATTAACTGCCTGAGCGAATCCAGAGGATAAATCACCCATGGCCTTGCTCGTTTTAAACCCGCGTTGTTGTAATGTTGTTGTTAAACCTTGATTTAGTATGTTCATTTTTAAAGCCTCTTATGTGTTTTTTATAGTTAACAAATTAATCTGGATGCAATGGTGCGGTTGTCTTTTTGAGAGCCGAATACCAAAGCTCCTGCAACTGCGTTGATCATGTCGTCATGTTGTCCTGGAGCATGATCTATTCTTGGTTTTGTGGTGTTCTTGCGCTCTAAGCCTATTAGCTCATCTCGCATTTGTTTGATGTCGGGTAGCTCTACACGTTGTGAATTGATAAGCGGTAATAACTCACCATAAATGGCTGATTTATCTTTTTTGCTTACTTGGTAATGTATGCCACGCTTTTTGAATTGTCCGCGGACAAAATCACCTCCCCATGCATCACCTATCACTCGTGTGATTCTGTATGACTTGAGTAAGGCAACAAATTCAGTCACCACTTGTTCTGGTGAAAACGGAGGCTTTACGCATCTAACAGCATCAACAATGGCAACGTGTGATTTGTTATCCATGTGAGCAACTGCCATTGTCATTGCATCCTGTCCAGAGCCGCCTGCAGCATCCACAAAGCCAACATAACGATTGATTCTAGCCGGTGCTAATTCTATGCGGTCAGTGATGGTTACAGCCTCTAAAGCTTCGCGACTGATAAATGATTCAACATCGGTTCTAAACTGTGCGCCATATTCAGCACTGGCACTGGCTGGATCTTCTTTATAGGCCTGTTCAATTACTGCAGAGTCTAAAGTTGGGTTCATTAATGCGGTTGGTGCTTGAGCAACTAGAATGCGCTTGCTATCTTTGCCGAAATTGTCTCGGTATGCGTCATATAAAACACCGCGCCTAGCGTATGGGCTAGACAAGACCAATAGCTTACCGCCAAGCGTTGCCAGTGATGGGCGCAATGCGTTGATGATTTCTTTATCAGGGTTAGCCCCATCTATCATCCAGAACGCCACTTCATCAGCGATAACACATGAGCATGTATAGCCCCTTGTGCGTCTGTGGCTTGCTGTGGTTATCTCAATTACAGAACGGTTGTTAAGCTCTAATGTTTCGGTAGTTTCGCGCAGTACCATCTGTTTAAGCATGGGGCATAAACCAACTAACCCTTTAATGTATCTGAACACTGAAAGCGCTTGTTTGCGGTCTGCAGCAATGACCATAACAGTGCTTAATTCGCCTGCTGATAACTTTGCACTATGGTCATGAAAAAAAGCCTCAAAAACAGCGATTAGTGCGGCTACTTGGCTTTTACCGCCACGTCTCCCCACAACTAGCCAAAGCTCTCTCATGGCTTGCTCAGGGGCTACTGTGCGACCTGTTAGCTGTTGATATACTTCAAGGTCTTTATCATCAAATGGTAGGCCGTAGAACGCCTTAAGCAGTATGCGCCAGTTGTTAAAACTATCATCCGCAAACTGCTCCCCAAACATAGAGCTGCGGGGTCAGGTTCGTCGAAACGTATAAATCAGAAACACCCCCATTATAAATAAATCCAAAGCGAGAAGAATGTTCACTTAAACAGTCAAAAGAACGCTTTGTTTATTTGTAGTATTTCAATGGCTTTTACTTTGAAGGTTGAGAGCGTTTTCTGCCTATAGTTACGATGAGTATCTCGATTAGCCTCGGTGTTTATCTGCTTTTAATAACGTGTTCCAACACACCATAGTGATGATGGTTGCCATGAAGACAAATGATAAATACTAAACAGTGTGTTTTATTAAATGGTTGATCATCACTCCAAAAAATTCTAACCCCCCTTTGTTATTGATAGGCTAAAACAAATACTGAGGAGAATATTAAATGTTAGAAACTCTATTTTCGATGAAAGAAAAAATTTGTGTCATTACTGGTGGTTCAAGAGGTCTTGGGGCCTTTATGGCGAAAGGTTTCCTTGAAGCCGGCGCTAAGCGGGTTTATATCACTGCTCGTAAGGCAGAAGCTTGTGTTGCTGCGGCCAAAGAATTGAGCCAGTTTGGCGAATGTATTGCGCTGCCCGGAGATGTAAGTAGTCCGGAGGGGTTGAAACAATTGATACAGGAACTTCATAAACGTGAAGAGCATATCGACGTTTTGGTTAATAATGCTGGCACCGGGTGGGGCGCACCCTTTGAACAGTTTCCTGAACTGGGTTGGGATAAAGTGATGGACATTAATGTAAAGAGTCCTTTTTTTCTGACTCAAGCATTAACACCACTACTGGCTAAAAAAGCCAATTCAAAACACACTTCGGCTATTATCAATATTGGTTCAATCGCGGGCATTCTGGGTAACGGATTAGATAATTACAGTTATGCTGTGTCAAAGTCGTCTATGCATCAGTTAACTAGAGTGCTGGCAACTGAATTGGCGGCTAAACATATTCGTGTGAATGCGATCGCGCCAGGGCGTTTTTATTCCAAAATGACTGAGTTTTTAAGTTCAGATCAAGCTGCATTCGACGAAGAGTTACTGTCGATACCAATGCGCCGCTGGGGAGAGCCAAACGATATTGCTGGTGTGGCAATTATGTTAGCCAGCCAAGCGGGGGCTTTTATCACCGGGCAAATCATCCCGGTTGATGGTGGTACAACGTTAGTCAACTAACTGCCAAATCACATGACAAGTTGTGATGTCGTCACAACTTGTTTTATTGTTTTGGATAAGTCATGAGCAAAAAATAGCTGATTTATTTGGTAAGGCTGAATATCAATTATCTTTGTTTTGACTGGTTTTACGATGGGGGTCTCAATAAGCAGTTGCATTGAGTTCTAAACAGGACATGACAAATGAAAACGTTCCAGTTTGCCTATTCTAAATTTCAGTTTAGATGTTAAAACAGTCAGAAAAACTTTGGGTCTTTGTATTAAAGCCATGTTCTTGCAATGCTTTAAAAGCTTTTGCTTCGTCAGTGAAATTTAATCTAGAATAGCTCTGTGGTATACGTTCCGTAATCTTATTTATCTGAAACTGAGACAGAGTATTTTCATCAATAATTCTGATCGATACGACCAATTGGCTGTTGTCTTCTAGTTTACCCAAATTGCCAGTATTGGCTCGATGTCTGGTGAGCCCAGAACCCAATCTTTAGAGTGACTGATAACTGACCAGGGTCTATCGTTCACTCGAGCGCGCAACGATGTGAAATCTTGACTGAATCGTTCAGCTGTTGATTTCCCCCACAAGCCAACAGAATAAATAAAAATAACATTATCTTCCAGCCACATAGTGTAATGACTATTTTTTATTAGCTCGCTTTGATAACTATCGCTTGTCATTAATATTAACTGTTTAAACTAGATATTTAATGAGCCAGTATAGGATGTCGATTAGCACAAAAGCAATAATTTTAGTGCCACAGGGGCTAGCTGAATTAGTGGTTATGGGCCACAAATGAATAAAAGGGGGTAGGACCTTATTAAATTAAATCATTATAAAACGGCCAATCCAAGCCTGTGATGCATATTCGGTTTCTTTAAGCAGAAGCTCATGTTGAAAACAACGAACTAAGGCAGCCATCGTCATTAATGTTAAATCACAATGATCTGCCCAAATTTATCTTTAACCTTGATTATAGAGGTAGGTAACGGCCAGCTGAAGCTAGGAATACTGTTAGTAACCCAAGCACTAAATTCAGCAATACCATCTTTCTAATCAGATTCAGGTTGCTCGCTGCATTTG
>ENA-OSET01002482-OSET01002482.1-sediment-metagenome-genome-assembly--contig:-NODE-2482-length-17846-cov-91.615004_pt1 | contig 17846 bp, 15 predicted proteins | sample MGYA00237882_ERZ534229 | MGnify/ENA primary metagenome ERZ534229 (study PRJEB26408, sample SAMN06266212) | sediment metagenome | isolation source: Hudson Canyon methane seep mesocosm | place... | reverse complement strand
AACTCATTAGTGGTTGCATGACCGTGCCGAATGTCGACAAAAGGCTAGGTACAGCCGAACAGCTAGCCAGCCAGCATACTTGGCATAAACACGTTATTGAGACTTCATCGTTTGATTTGATGAGTTTTGTACCTAACAACCCCATCAAAGGTTCTGTACTTACTATCTACATAGAAGGTGATGGTTTTGCATGGCTTTCATCACGTAAGCCATCACGTAATCCAACACCAATCAACCCTACCGGCTTGAAGCTGTCATTGAATCATTCAAATACTAATGTCGCTTATCTTGCTCGCCCTTGTCAGTATGTTGTCGATTCTCACTGTGAAAGAAAATATTGGACCAGCCACCGTTTTGCAGAAGAAGTTATTATGGCTAGTAACCAAGCAATAAATAAACTCAAACAACAGTTATCTGCAACTCGGCTAATCTTGGTTGGTTATTCCGGCGGTGGTGCTGTGGCAGCATTATTAGCCGCACAACGTGATGATATAGTTCAACTGATTACCGTAGCAGGAAATCTTAACCACAAGGCATGGACTAATTTTCATCATATTAGCCCACTTACGGGCTCACTTAATCCAGCTGACTTTCGAAAGCAATTAGCAAAGGTGGAGCAAATCCATTTTATTGGTGAAAATGACAGGGTGGCCCCACCCTTTTTGGCATATAATTTTGTAGCCGGCTTGCCTGCATCTAATCATGCTAAAGTCATTGTAGTACCCGATCAAACTCATGGCTGTTGCTGGGAATTCACATGGGCCTCTTTGTTGGAAAATATTGAGCAATTCCAGTTCCAAAACGCGGCAAAATGAGCATCTTATATGAATAACCTCAGCAAGCCGTAAGAGCTCCAGCTTTACCTCAAAATGCACCATCCCAGAACTCAACCATTTCAACCATCCATAGGATAACTCTATCTATATATCCCAAAAATTAACAAGGACAACACCGCAGTGCTAACTAAACGCATCATGACGTTAACTATTCCCAACTTTAGTTAACTGGTAAGGCCTAGGGAATCAAAGCGATTACAACAAACTCGTAATTACTTACTGAAGTTAAATAATCTTATGTCTGCTTTAGTGATCCCAGGCAGCACCTGCAGACTCCAAACTAAAGCGGTAAACATCGTATATTAGGATAAAATTTGAATGTCAGCTGAAGTCAGATAAAAGACAACATACTCAATCTTGCGTTTGTCTTCTGGGCAGACTAGATAGTTCTCAATAAAATCAGGTGTAAGTTTAACGACTGGCATAATTCTACACTCAGTTAATGCTAATGTTTGATGTGTGAGATTACACTCTCTTCAAGGTCAACAACATGGTTTGTGGAGAAATAACGTTTTAGTTTTAGACTTTTCTCGATGGTCACATTAAGATAAGTCAATGTCTGTTCTTATTACAGTCGATAAATTAGGTTAAATCATCAATGCCAAACTGTGCTTCGAATAACAATATAAGCTTCGTTCTTATTTCCGCGATTTTTTTGGTTTTCATTGCATGTGTGGTATCGAAAGCGCATGCAGAGCCAGGTTCTCCAGCAGCTTCAGCATTTCAAGCTGCGCCGCTCTCTAATGGAATTACTCGTAGCGTAGTGCAAATTGGCGTGCTGAGCTGTGCAAGCCGTATTGAGCAGGTGACTAACTTTTTGGGATTTGGCCCGCAAGCAGGCGCCGCCTTGATGCAAGCACCGAATAACCCCGATCATCGACTGGTGCCATTGGTCATGGAGATTCCTACGCAGTCTAGCGCGGCGTATGTATCGGCCACTTTTGCCCCCAACCAAGCCAATGGCTGTGGCGCAACTTATGATGCAGTGGTTTACTGGCCGAATAGTTGCTCTTCAGTGGCTACCAAACAATTTGCAAGTCTTAAAAAAACGGGCTCATTAAAAAAAGACATCACCATTTTAGATGGTGGCGTGTCAATAAAAGTTTATTTGATGCAGGCAGGTAAAGGCTGCGTATCAATTAAAAAAGAAGTCGTACAATAGTGAATCTAACGCTAAAAGCTTACAGGTTAATATTTAAAATAAGTGGAGTTAAATATGACGATTCTATCTCTCCGTCAAACAGTTATTACAACCTTAATATGCTCAGTACTTTCAACGGCAGCCTTTTCTGCTGGGACGATAGATTGGACCGACTGGCCGGATGGGGTGGTGGTGCAACTTAACGACGGTATTGAAGATGGCGAAATTCACAACTTATACGCAGTAGCCATTACAGCAAATGGCGATGGTACTTCAGGCGAAGGTATCACAATGATTGATAATAACATCACTGTTTTTTCCAGTCTTCAGTCTGATGCCACACAAACTACTACAGTTTCATCGTCAGATGACGTCATCCTCAATAGCGATACTGACGACGATGGTGCAGGTGTAATCTACTTTCAAAAGGCGGGTAGTACGCTAATGTCCTTAGATAGCTCGGGAACGTCAATCACCACCGGTGTTTCTATTGACGGCGATCTAGACATGACTGACGGCTCAATATCAAACGTAACAACGATTACCGCCAGTGGCACAATTTCAGGTGGCAATCTGTCTACGGGCGGCACGTTGGGCGTTACCGGTACAAGCACACTGGCAAGCATTAATAGCACAGGCACTTTGACACAAGTTGGCACGACCAATATCAATACGACGGGTACGGGAGCAACTAATTTAGGCAATACATCTAGCGATGTCACCATTAACGGCGCGACAAATACCATTACTGCTAACGCAACGACTGGCACCAACAATATTGAGGCTAAATACAATAATATTGGCATAAGTACAGCTGCTTCTATTAACACTATTGGTAATACTAATAGTGCAACTACAGTCAGCTCTTATGCTGGGGCCGGTTACAACACCTTGACCGATGCAGCGGCTACTATGGGTACCAATACAGCGGGCAATTACACAACTGGAGGCATGATGCAGACCAACGCAACAACAGCAACGATTCGCGCATCCAACTCTGGCACATTAGCTACCAATGGTACTACAGGCATTATGGACGAAGGAGTTGGTGGTGGGTACACTGCATACAGCTCACCCCAAAATACGGGTACTGGCACTACCGTGGCAGGCATTGTCGACAACAAGCTATACACTAACAAAATTAGTGGTAGCACTTTCGTCGACGGTAACGTTTACATCAACGGTACCTTGGATTTCGTGTCAATCGGCTCAGCCAATACTATTGTTATTGGTTCAGGTACAGATACAAGTACCCTAGCTGGTGCTACACAAGGAACTCAGGCTAGTTCCGCGATTCTTATGAAAGATTCTACGGGCACGCAGACTGTGGTAGATGCTAACGGAAAACTAACTAATGTCTCTGGTGTTGCAGCAGAATCAACAGCGTCTGTAACCTTGACTAACGGGGTTGGTAATACGCATGGTTTAGTGGTCACAGAAACACAGGCAACGTTGTCAGGTGGTACATATTCAAGCAGTTTGACCATGAATGATAACGGTGCAACATTCAGTAACTCGGCAACAGGACGCCCTATTCAAGTCCACGGTGTCGCTGATGGTACAGCTGATTTCGATGCAGTAAACGTGCGTCAGTTGAAAAACGTAGTTATTGGCGTGGCAGGCGTTTCCGCAATGTCAAACATACCTCAAGTTGAACAAGATAAAACCTTTTCACTGGGTATGGGACTTGGTCACTTTGATAATAATACCGCTCTTGCGTTGGGAGGCTCATATCGCTTAGCGCCAAATGCGGTATTCAAAGCATCTGTAGCGACTTCCGCTGAACACAACATATTTGACAGTGCGAGTACCGTTTACGGTGTAGGCGCCGCTTTCTCTTGGTAAATCATCTACTGTTGACGTACGACAAGTGAGTAATTCGCTATTATGTAGTGATCAAGCAAGTTTCAGGCAACAAAAAAAGCCCCAACATCGAAAAGATGCTGAGGCTTGATTATATATGGTGGGCCCACAGAGACTCGAACTCCGGACAAAGGGATTATGAGTAACGATAAACAGGTGTTATGGGTTCAGTAAGTTGAAGAAAGCCAACAAGAATTCTTTGTGGCATAGAATGGAAATTCAAAAGCGACCGTATATCGAACCTGAATGGTCACCCTTTCGCTCATCGTGTCACTAAGCCAAAGAAACACAACCAATTTCCTAAATCGAACGGCGAACTAAAACCGAAATTCACGATCATTCCCACTCAATAACAATCATACGGATACTATTATAAAGTTAGTTACAGACAGATAGACAAAATTAGACTATATTTACAAAAATATGCATTTGTTGTTCAATTTGGAGGAGCAACGTAGATGAAACGATTTCTAAACAGAGTACTGCCTTTTTCTTTTTCCAAAGAAATTAGTAACCGCGATCATCCTCAACACCACAGAATAGTATTTCTTAATAGTGTATTTCTATTTGCAGGCGTAGCCGCATTTTCGCTGAGTTTTGTGCGTTGGCATGGTGCTGACCCTATTCTAGCCATAGCCGATTTGGTTTTTTCTGCAATTGCTTTTTTTCTGCTTTATTACCTTAATAACAACAAAGATAAGATAGAAATTCTCAGCTTCTTTGCATTATTCGTCACATATCTGCTTTTTTTCGCCTTATATCTTATTGCTAATGATAACCCCGTACGAATATCCCTATTCTTTCTGCTGTCAGCTTCAGCCTTTTTCTTACAAGGTGCTAAAAAAGGTAGATGGTGGTTATGCGCCATATTAGTCGGATTAATAATCGGACATTTTGTCCCGTATTTTGATACCAAATTCAGCATTGTTGATATCGTTACCTTGACAGTGTACTTGTTTGCCCTGTATTTCATTTTAGAGAATTATGAATTACTCAAAGACGAGCAATCACTCATCCTGCAAGAAAGTGAAAAAAGGTTCAAAATTTTATTTGAACAAATGCCTGATCCGGCATGGTTGATTAGAAAACATAAGTTTACCGATGCAAATATAGCCGCCGCACAAGCCCTTGGCTACCAACACGTTAATGAACTTATGTTAACGCACCCCTCAAAATTATCACCTGAATATCAGCCTGATGGCGAATTATCCTTCCAAAAAGCCGAGCGATATATGGTCAAAGCCGATCAAGAAAGTATCTATCGTTTTGAGTGGGTCCATTGCCGTAAAGATGGTTCGGAGTTTCCTGTTGAAGTCACTTTATCGGCAATTACCTTACGTGATGAACCAGTGTTATATTGTATTTGGCGTGATATCAGCGAACGTAAACAAGCCGAGTCGCTACTATTAAGAAATGTAGTACGAAATAATACTTTGTTAAAAATAACAACTGAAACATCAGGAATGAGTGAAAAAGAATTGGTTCTTTTCTCATTAGCTCAAGCAGAACAATTGTCAGATAGTAAAATTGCCTTCCTGCACTATTGTACGGACCAACACCTAGTCGATATTTGGTCAGAAAATAGCGTTATCAATGAAATATCCTCGCGAGAGAGGGACTTATGGCACGAAAGTCTTCTCACTGGCAAAGCGGTTATTAAAAATACACCTCAAGAAGTAGACATAAATAGACACATGACCGTGCCTGTAGTGAGTGATGATCAGGTTGTGCTCATTGTCGGGGTTGCAAACAGGTCAGACTATTACAATAAAAGTGAAATGAATGCGCTTGAGTTACTTGCCAATCATCTATGGTTACTGATACAAAAAAAACGCAATCTGAAAGAATTGGAGTTGAACGCTGAAGTATTTCATTCCAGTAATGAAGGCATTGTGATCACGGATAGTGACAATAATATTGTTGCTGTAAACGATGCTTTTTGCAAAATGTCGGGCTATAAGGAGAAAGAGTTACTCGGTAAAAATCCTAATATCTTAAAATCCGAACGACAAGAGGATAAATTCTATCAGGAGATGTGGAAGGAGATTTTAGCAACAGGACAATGGCACGGTGAAATATGGAATCAGACTAAAGAAGGGCAGAATTATCCTGAATGGCTTTCAATTAGTGTGGCTAAAGATGAAAATAATAACATCACAAATTACATAGCCCTGCACTCAGATATGTCAGAATACAAGGCCGCTGAAGAAAAAATCAACTACTTGGCCCATTTTGATTCACTTACAAAACTGCCTAATCGGACCTTATTACAGGATCGTGCAAATGTTGCACTGGCAAATGCCAAACGAAATAATACCCATACTGCATTACTTTTTCTTGATCTGGATCGGTTTAAAAACATCAATGATTCACTTGGACATAGTGTTGGTGACAAGTTACTCAAAGCATTGGCAGAAAGGTTACTAAGTGACTTACGGGGAGAAGATACCATCTCAAGAATGGGCGGAGATGAATTTATTGCCATATTACCCAATACTGGCTTTTTAGGAGCGGCTAAAGTCGCTAAGAAATTATTAAAATCAATTTCACAGCCATTCAATATTGAAAAATATGAACTGAATGTCACCACCAGCATTGGATTATCGCTGTTTCCAGACAATGGTGATAACTTTGATGATTTATCACGTAATGCAGATACCGCACTTTATCAAGCTAAACATGCTGGGCGGAATAGATACCAGTTTTTCAATGAAGAGATGTACTTGAAGGTACGAAAATCACAGAAAATAGAAAATGATTTAAGACTCGCGATTGCAAAAAATGAACTGCAACTCTACTACCAAGCACAAATTAATACTCAGACAGGGAAAATGAGTGGTGCAGAAGCATTGATACGCTGGAAACACCCAAAATTGGGGATAGTATCACCAGTCGAGTTTATCCCAATAGCGGAAGAGTCAGGGATGATAATCGACATTGGTGACTGGGTCATCCGGACAGCAGTTAAGCAAATTGCCGCTTGGCAAGATGCTGGCTTACCCCTTGTTAATATAGCTGTAAATGTTTCACAGCCCGAGTTCAGACAAAAAAACTTCGTTGCTAAGGTGGAAAATCTACTGCGAGAATATAATGTAGATGCAGGATGTTTGGATTTGGAAATAACAGAGAGCATCGCTTCAGATAATATCAGCGAAACCATGGAAATTTTAAATAATTTGCATACACTGGGTATAAAATTATCTCTAGATGATTTTGGTACTGGATACTCATCCTTATCTTACCTGAAACAGTTTAAAGTAAATAAATTGAAAATAGATCAATCATTTATTCGAGAATTAGTAGTAAATGAGGATAATGCAATAGTGCTCTCAATAATTGATTTGGCTAGAAACTTGGGGATTAAAACAATTGCAGAAGGGGTAGAGACGCTTGAACAACTAGACTATCTCCGGGCCAATCACTGTGACGAAATTCAAGGATATTTATACAGTAAACCTGTGCCAGTAGAAGAGTTTGAAGCTCTCCTTGGGCTAGATGACCTAAAAATAAACCTTCCAGATTAATTTTAGTTGACTGTTACAAAAGACTCATCCCTGATGAGTAGCTCAATTCATTTTTAACCCATGTTTATTTGCTTAAGTTGTGTGAGGACAGATGATGTAGCTAATTCACACAGCTGTCTACATTAGCCAGAAACAAAAAAGCCCCAACACTGAATTAGTGCTGAGGCTTGATTTTATATGGTGGGCCTACAAGGACTTGAACCTTGGACAAAGGGATTATGAGCAACAGTAACCACTCACTTGCATGCTCAAAAGTTGAAGAAAACTAACAAGAAATTTTGGCGGTTTTGTATGGGAATTCAAAGGCGAGCGTATATCGAACCTGAATGACCACCCTTTCGATCACCATGACACTAAGCCGAAGAATCGTAACCAATTTCCCAAGTCGAACGGCGAACTAAAACCGAAATCAAGAGCTCTTCCCCACATCACAAATACGGCAAGCATCCAGCTTCACGGCATGACTCCCACCACAGGTACACCTAAATTTCCCGAGAGGTTGGCACTCAGGAGCAGCTGAAATGAGATTTTCACCCAAATCAGCCACCCCGAGTCCAATTTCTGACAGTTACGACACCGCTTGCATAGCATCGTTGATTGCATCAGAAGCACTAGCTGCCGCAGCCTGCAATGACTTACTGGAGAGGTGAGCGTAGCGCATTGTGACCTTTGGATCGGAATGCCCCAAGATCTGCTGCACTTCGTACAAGGTTCTGCCTGAGTTCACCAAGAAACTTGCATATTGATGTCTCAGATCATGTAGCCTTAGATGAGGCAATCCAGCTTCATTCCTTAAGCGGTTCCAGGTCTTATTTATGCTCTTTATTCTGAGCCCTGTAAGTCTGTTAATAAACAAATTCTCATTTCTTCCCTTCCCTTCAATTTGTTGACTCAAAATATCTTCTGCAACGGAATTAATTGGCAAAGATCTAACTTTTTTACTTTTAGACGATAATGCTCCAATAACAATTGTAGAGCTACCTAAGTCCACATCACCAACCCTCCTCGTCAATAATTCTGAGACTCTCATCCCAGTGGCCGCTAATAAAAGAATAACATTACAGACCATTCTATTTCGGTCAGTTTTAAGCACCAACATCAATCTCTGTAATTCATCATCATTTAAGTAATGCTCAACTTTATTGTCCTCCTTAAACAGTTTGATTCGTGCTATGGGGTTCTTGTCGATTACCTCCCAATCAACGGCTAAATTCAGTGATGACCTCATCAACTTCAAATTATGGTCACATTGTGCTGCAGATAATTTCTTCTCCTCCCTCAACATTGTATGAAATAGTTGAACCTGAACTTTGCTGATCTGATTCAACCGTTTACTGCCAAATACAGCCAGAATGTGGCACCGTAGTAGGCTTTCATCTTTCTTCCATGAACGCTTTCTTGACTTCACATAAGGCATGTACTGATTGAGCATGAAGTCAGCATAGGTTGGCACTGCTTTCTTAGCCTTCGCTTCTGCACGGGGATCTGCCCCAAGCGTGATCTCAGACTTAAGCTGCTTGGCTTTACTACGGGCATCAGCAAGTGAAATATCACTACTTCGGCCTATTTTTTGATGGCTGGTCTTACCGTCAGCATTTTTGTACCTCAGGTAGTACGTTCCAGTTCCTTGACTGGTTTGTTGTACGGCAATATAAAATCCGGGGACATAGTAAGGGGAGTCTGATGAATTGCAAAATTCAATCTTTCTCTTGTCAGGTGGGCAGGTAAGGTTGTTTTCAATGAAATCAGGTGTAAGTTTTACTACTGGCATGGTGTACCTCTCTTTGTTGTAATTTGATGTGTAAGAATTGATGACAACAGCTGCAACCTATAAAAGCATTACAACTGCATCACCAACGGTTAGTTAGCGTTTCAATTCGTAAAGCAATTCATCGTCAAATGTAGTGCCTATGGCCTGAAGGTCTATCCAGCCAAGATCGATCAGTAGGTCCAGCATTCCTGAATAGGCTTCTGTAAGGTCAAAATCAGGATTGATTACGGTGTTAAGAACAATCTCTTTGCTAGTCATAGTCCCTACATAGCCATGCTGTGTTTCATATAGAAATTCCGTTACATCCATGAAAAACCCACTAAGAGATGAAGCATCAATAAGGACTGCTGTTTTTTGATCAGAAGGTGATTGTGTGTTGTTTAAATTTTGCATTTGGGTATACCTTTTAATTGTTGTATTGCTGAGCCTTGTGGCTACAGCAGGAAAAGAGGCAGAAGAACAATAGATTATCGTTCTGCCCTAGGTTGGTCCCTGTTGGGTTAATAAGCGTCCAGATTAGTGATGGTGATGCGGCGTTCCTTACCACGAGTAAAGAGGATTTCAACCTGCTGACTCAGTAACGCAGCTTTTGCAGTGCGTAACCGTTTACTGAGGGCAATAGCATTAGCAGGCCAAGCTTTTGAACGAGAGTCATGCTCGATATGCATTGATGTATTTAAATGATCAAGCAGCTCTGAAGGGGTTCCTGTCCATTCGTCTTTACTATTATTTTGTGTCACCAACTGATACACAGCTAAAGCCAAAGGATCGCCCATCACGGAGTCATGCTGAGATTCAGTTAACAGCTCATGATAAGCCTGCTGTAGCTTACTTTGAGGTAAGTCCATCACCTGCTCAAGTGCAGCAAGCCAAGATGAAAAGTCAATCATACGTTCGCGGTGTGTTACTTCGACATCAGGCAATACTTTGAAGATATCTGCCGTTAATTGGCATAAACCACCAAAGATTGAAGGTAAGTTCTGGTTAAAGTCATCAAGTAATTGTTTCTCAGACTTCCTTTCCCTGTCCGTCAGTGGATTCAATTCAAGCGTCAAACAACGCTGTGCTAAATCACTGGTTGTGATGAAATTGCTGATCCCATTAAGCACCAGTGGAGCATGTAGCTTATGGTTAACAATATCTGAATCCGTGTACAGCTGACGCCCAGAAACATTGCCTCCGGTTGACATAATGCACAGCGTATTACTCCATGACTTGCTGATATACGTTAAGTTGTCATAAACCTGGACATGAGCATGCTGTGTCGCGAGCAGCATATCTTGCTTACTGTTGGGGAAACCTTGTATTCCAAGCAATGAAGGGTCCGATAGTGAACGTATAATTACTTTAGATAAGAATGACTTACCTGATCCTTGATCTGCTATTAACACTAGGATCGGAAAGCTTGTTGTATCTTCTTTCGCATGCGCTAAAACAAAACTTAACCAACCAATCAACAGTAGTGATTGTGTTTTATCAAAATTGAGATAGTGTAAAAGAAGCGATATATCGCCATCTAAATCAGGCATAACAAATGGTTGCATTGAGGGTGAACGTAAAAACAAAACATCAGAGCCAGAATTGATGATCTCAACCTCACCAGCCGTAATTCTTATCCGTGTATTTTCAACATTCCCAACATCCAATTCGACACCATCAGGTAAAGGGGCCACACGTAGGTAAGTATCAACAATTCGATCTGATAGAAATGCTTGATCAATACAATTACTTTGAACTTGCCTGAATATCTTGTCGGAATACGGTAAATCGTGTTCAATTGCTATTTTCCGTACATTTTTCTTGAAATGCTGGCTCTTAACCTGAAATGCAACAAGGTTCTGATCGGCCTGCTTGTCAATAAGAATGGCTAAACCAGACTGATTAACGGCATATTCATATTTTCCATCAATCTTACTGCTTATGAATTTGACTATTTCTTTTGTAGTAGACACATCAATGCCTCCATATGATTAAAAAATCACATGCGTAAGCTAAGGTGTTGCCTGAAAGAATTTGTTATATAGCCATATTGATAACTGGCTACTTCGCTGATGCGCAAGAGGTGGAACTGGAGTGGTTGCCTGTTGGCGTAGGTATTGTGATGAATAAAAAGATGCACTCCCATCTGTTCATTCACTTCAAAAAGACATGCCATAACTGCATGTGTGACTGCAATTTACGCTCACTTAATTCCAATTGCAACCTTTTCATCACATAGCCTAAAAGCAAGCTGTAACGGCACACTTAAGGATAAGGATAATTCATCCAACTGAACTATCTTTTCGTCCGAAGATAAGTAACTTAATATCGGAACACTGAAACATCATCAGATTTTATGTATCGAAACAGATCTCAAAAGAAGCAACTGAAAACAGCTACATTACCTGAAACATAATGACCAGCGAGTGAGCCAGTAGAAACTAATTTGCGCTCATCATTGGTCAAATTATTGCAAAATCAATCGACGTTATTGACGATATGACGAAGATCCAACAGGGCCAACAAATGCTCAGCGACGAGCAGAAATTCAGCGTCGATTTGAACGACGGGTTCAAGGTAAGCACCAAAATGCACAAATTGAGGTGTGGCAAGGGTTCCTGAAAAATTGGCGCCGAGGCGTCGGGATCGTCGATGTCCAACTGAGCTTTTCTTCTTTTCCTTCACTGGCCCGAAAAGAACCTTAGCGTGATCTTTGCAAGATTCCATTGATATCTCTCAATTTCATATAAACATCCAATATATGTAAATACATGACTCCATAATGATAGAAATAAGCTCTACATAATCATAATTCATTCATTTGATGAACATTAGAGACATTTAAGGGCTATATTATGTAATTTAATAACATTTATGTAGATATATTATTAAATTTTAAGAAAATAGAATAAATAATCATATATATAAATTAACTACTAATAACTAATGAATAAATAAAACAAAAATAGATAACAAAAACAAAATAATGATGTGAGGACAATAAGAGACCCACGGGGGACCAAATACTTTAATTTTCTTGGGAAAATGAAACCATTAGAGGTGTAATTAAAGTGAACCCTAAATGGCCCCGTATCAACAGATGAGAAAACAAAAAAACAGTCACCGAACTTGACGCAATCGACGACATGTCGCCGGTCCATCAGGGGCATCAAAATGTGCATCGTCGAGTAACACTTTGGGCGTCAATTGGCACCAAAAGCGTCAAGTCGTCAGTTACGTCGAATGGTTTCCCTGAAAGTTACCATTTGATGCTTCATATCGAATGTAAAAAAAGAGGAAGCTATCTCACAACCTGTCATACCTGACGATTTGACGCCATTCCAAGCCCATCAAGGGACTTCATGGCGACGGTTCAGTTCAGATGGCGACAGGTTGCGAGAGTGGCTCCTAATGATCTTCAATTTTCCTCGAATGGCTCCAGGCCCAGCTCCCGCCGTTTTTCTGCGAGATAGGTCATCAGGTACTGAAAAAGCTCACCCTCGGGGTGATTTTCATGTTCAGAATCGAGGATGGAAATTGCAGTAATTTCATATCGTTCATAAAGATCCTCGGCATCAACCGGAGGCCCCGTGATACGTTCAACAGCTTCTTCCAGACGTGCAGAGATCTCCAAGCGTTCTTGACGAGTCATGATGATATTCCTTAATTGTTAGTTAATGATTGTATGTAACGAATGTTACGAGTGAGTGTTCTTTGAGAATGGTGCTTGAGGTGTTCCGGTTGATGATTAGTGAATAGCGTAATCGGAGTCAGTGAGTTCCGAATCATGATTAGCCAGTAGATGAACTTGAGATTGAATGGCATCAATGAGATGTTCATCATCAAGATCCCAATCGTTAGTTGTTGTCATCTCGATCGCTTGAAGAATGTAATTTTGATTGTTGTTCATGGTTATTTCCTATTTTTGAAAAAAGAGCAATTACGCCACCAATAATTAAAATGGTGATCGTAGGCATTGGATAAATGAGCAGAAGTAGAGCGAACAGGCATCCGTAGAAGCCATTAATTGACCTGAAGAACAGGCCCGCGAATATTGATATAGCTAAAATGGTGACCAGCATTAAATCTCCTTATGAGAAAGGCTTATGTGTGGATAAAAGTGTGAATTGTTAGTTTTCTTGGGGTTAGAGCGGTCGGTTTTTCGGTCGGTTTTTGATTAGTGAAATGATGTGTTAAGGGGGAAGTTGATTGTTTTCTTGGAGTTAGTGAGGATTGAACAATTAGGACAGTAGTATCTTAAGTACCTGACACTAGATTTGAAGTTGTGTTGCAGATTGGGTGATGCGGGGTTATGTAAATACTCTATGCCGATTTTAACTGGGGTTTGCTGCTGTGAGTTGACCTCTTGGTGTCAGATGCATTGCCTTTTGAGGTGGTTTTAGACTTAACATCAGTGGTCACTTCTACTTTCAAGTCAACACCATCAGCTGTCAACTTATTCATGCCATCAATAAACTCATCACCACCCTGATATTCGTGACTCCGATGTTTACCTTTCAGGGTCACCACAATCATCTCCTCCTTCAGTATCGCCATAAGGAATGCTGGACTGTTGACTGACTTGCCGGTGAACAGACCATTCAGTGCAAATGATGTGAGAGGGTTATCAACGGGCCATTTTTGAAATGCATCTTGAATGTCAGTAAGTGCGATCCACTCATCATTGAAGAAGCCACCTCCGGTGTTGGCATTGATTCGGAAGTAGATGGTTTGATTGCTGTCGCTTCTGTTATCACCTTCGTCACAACCGATGTGATACGTGAGGGTGGAATTGTTGGACAGGGTTGGGCAAGAGCCCTTTTTGATGATGCGTTTAGTTAGTTCTGTGGTGTTTACGTTAGTTTCGGACATGGTGGTTCTCCTGTTGTGTTGTGGGATGTATAGAAAGTAGTAGACAGAGTTGTCTTGGGGAAAGTGAAATGCTGAAGCTTAGGCGAAAAAGTGTGTCCCAGTTACTTAGTCTTGATGATTAGACAAAACTGGGGCAGACTACAGTTGATGGTAATGATCAAAGTAAAATATTTAGAAACCCACACAGGTATAAAAAACATGTCAGACCGGACTATAAAGTCTGCTTACGGACTTACTTTTACTAAGAAGTATATCTTTGATCACACTCTCGAAATAATCCCCTTGCTATGCTGGAAGCCAGAAGACATTGGTCTAACACGTATTCACTCGATAGAAAACCTTATGTTTAAGACAAGAAAGGAGGCCATCGGTTACGCAAAAGAAAACGACCTCAAAGAAAGCCAAATTAAACATTTTTTTGAGTGGGTTAATGCAATCGATGGACGGTCTGGTATTGAGCGTGAGACCTTTTTACGTGAAGAATATTGGCCTCGAAGAGAACAGGTTGCAAATATTCTGTTTGATTCAGTTCTCCAATCTCACCCTAAAGAGGCGGGAGTATTTTTTTCTAAATTAATAGGTATCGATCTCGAAGATGCCAGACTGGTATCCATAAACACCACAAACACCACTCGACAGTTTACTGGACAGCCGGATACTGTTCTACTAGATGAGAAAGGTAAAAATATAATTTTTATCGAAATTAAAATTGGACGGAAATCTACTAAATACACACTGGAACAACACTTCAAATATATGGGGCTTAACGCTCTATCTTCCTGTAAAGAATTATTTCCAGACTATAGTTTATATAATATTCTTTTAGGACCAAAAGTTAATTTCCTTTCGAACACAACCAAGTTAGAGCCGCTCCATCCAATAGAACAAGATGACCATTCCGTCATATTTGATTACTCAACAGTCATGTTAGATAAATTCTCTCCAGAAGGGTCTGAAAACATTAGTGAACTGATAAACGCCAGAATGGCCAAACTATTAGGTGTGGCAGATAATGATTTTAGTGACAGAATCAACTCATTCAAATTCCAGTTTTTTGATTGGTCAACATTTTATGATTTGTTACCCACTGGTGACTTTAAGGACAACTTAGAACAGCTTATGCCATATTTGAATGGTGAAGATCAGTGTAGTGAATAGAGTAAATGACATGCTAGTGAACATTATGTAGTGTTTTGGGGTAGAACTTGGGTCTTAGTATTTGGTGTGGTTATTCATATAAGGTATCAGTTTTGTCGCGCTTTGAGGTTGAGGGTTTGGCCTGTGAATGACAGATACAAAAAAGTCCCACTTCCATTATAGAAATGATAGCTTAATTTTTCCTTCAACTCAATCAATTGCAAGGGTTTATTGTGGGCCAAGAGAACCATCTCGCTGTAGCCTTACTCACCTCCACTCTCGAAATAATTTCTAAAGCCTACTTTGCTTCTCTTACCTTTAATTTAAATCTTTAGAGCCATGTTTTTGAAATATATTGCCTAACGTTGGATCGTCCGGATGGTAGCTGTAATAATTGCTGGGGTTGAGGACGTCTTGAACCTTTCTTACCTTTTGTAACGCTTCCTTCGACAGTGCGAGGTGAGCCTTCAATGTCGCTTTTGAGTTTTCACCTGATGTCATATCCGCCTCATTCTAAGTTAGTTTTGATAGTAATATCTAGCTCGGCGTCCTGAATTATTAGACCGTTACAAGTGTGTTTGAGAGTGCTTACCTATTACACATTACAAAAATAGCATACATCAAGGTTCTATTATAATTAATCCTTTGCTGATAATCGGTTGTAAATTTAAACCGTTGGCAACCTGATAAACCACCTGATCCCAGGGGACATCATTAAATCGAACAGCAATTTTTTTATTTTCGACTTCGGGACGGATAATAAGCCGATGTCCAGAAAAGTCGGAAACGAGTTGAAATAAAGCTCTAGAATCAATACTGTTAAAGTTTACTGAAATCAACTTTCCAACATATTGCTTTCCTTCTGTCTCCATAACTCTTACGTCATATGGGGTTGTAAAGTCAGGCATGTTGCACGGAACATTTCGTACCTCTGTTTCACCTCCAGGGTCGTAACAAACAAATGTCTCTGCCATTGAATGTGATGTCCATATCGAAAAAAACAATGCCACTAAAACTAATTTTTTCATACACTTCTCCATGTTTCTAGGGGGGTAACTAGTTACCGAATTGATATTCTACGGGAGCACTATCTTTTAGCGTTGAGCTGGCTCTTGGTTTAGGAGTCTCTGTTTCAATTGCCATAATAATGTCACATCTACTTTGTAGCCAAATGCTACTTTTGATCAGTACATTTAGAGTGAAATTAGGATCAACCCTATTTAATAAGTCATTACAGGTATTCATTGAAGTCAAGAAATGGTCATAGCTGTAAAAATTATAACTTTTTGCTGCTAACTCCAATAACCGTAGATTTTTACTATTCATAAGCACCCCTGAATAGTCGATAGAACGATCTGGCTCTTTTAGTCTTTGCGACATGCATGGGGCATTTGAAATTACAGGGATTCCATCTGCCCCAACGCAACTATAGACTTCAGCTCCGACAGCTTGAGTATAGGGTAAAAAAAATATTGAGATAAGGATTAGTTTAATCACAATCACAACTCAGTTTATTAACACTAAGCCAGCAAGAGTTAGACCGCCTGGTATTAAGTAATATCCAATATTGTAAGAAAGGCTGACACCTTCAGGAGCATTTTGCCCAAAAAAAACAAACGATATAAAACCACCAATCAGCAATATCCATCCAATCAATTTTTTCATTCAATACCTTTAACATTGTAAGTAAATTTAGACGTTCGTGTGGTTGAACCATTTCAACCAAAAGCCTACATCTCATAGAATGCTTTATAAAAAAGTTGCTATAAATTGGAGCATAAATGCAAGCGCTATTAACCCCCACCCAATCGGGGTAAGAACTTTATTTTTCCAGTGTGATGATAGCACTTTATTTTTGTTGTTTGCAGTTGAATCTGAAGGGTCAAGACCTGAAAATATAATTTGTCCGGATTTACTTATTACACCAACTTTGGCTGAGAAAGCTAATAATATGGACCCCATAATTCCGCATAGTAAGCCTACTTGGTTTAGAGCCTCTATAGTCATTCAGCTAGCTCCTTGAATAAATGATACTTTAAAAATAGCTATAAGCCTCTTGCATCCCAATCATTACTATAGCCCTTCCTTTGAGTGTTTTCTCGCTTAAGTATATGACCTTGAGCAATCTCTCCTAACTTCCTAACTTCATTTTCTTGGAATGTACTACATTTTTGATTATAAGTTGTATTGTGTTCCAGGCTGAGTCCATTCCCTGCAGAGTATGGAACTGACTCCTCTATGTAATCAGCAGACTTAGGTACGATAATAGTAGATGTCGCATTAGTTCCAACTGAATGGTACTCATAAGACAGACCCGTTACAGCCTTTAGTTTGAGTCTAATGAAGTTCTCTCCAGTATCATGCTCATATATTTGATAGGCTTCTGAACCAATATCGATAATCGTAATTGAAACGGTATCAACACCTACATTACTATATTGACACTTTATGGCATAAGCAGCAGCTGATGCGTGAGAGAATACTACAAAAAATAGAGTGCCTAAAAGTTTATACTTCATTCCCCCTCCCTTTTAATTTGAAAATCAATCTGACACGATAATAAGGGATACTTTGTAAAATAACAAGTTATGGGGGGGGCCTTTCTCTCACCTGAGTTACACCCATAAAAAAGCCCCAACACTTAAATAGTGCTGAGGCTTGATTATATATGGTGGGCCCACAGAGACTCGAACTCCGGACAAAGGGATTATGAGTCCCCTGCT
>ENA-OSET01002481-OSET01002481.1-sediment-metagenome-genome-assembly--contig:-NODE-2481-length-17849-cov-2.820560_pt1 | contig 17849 bp, 12 predicted proteins | sample MGYA00237882_ERZ534229 | MGnify/ENA primary metagenome ERZ534229 (study PRJEB26408, sample SAMN06266212) | sediment metagenome | isolation source: Hudson Canyon methane seep mesocosm | place... | reverse complement strand
GCGAGTTCCTGTTGGCATGAGCATGATGTATCACGCTCAAGAACGCCAGGTAAATATGCCTGGAGCAGAAACAACGAAAACACGTGGCGGTATGCACAACTCAGTTACCCGAGCCGTTATGAAACCGACGCATATGATTGGTGGTTATGCGCAACAGGCTTACGGATTCAACTACTACGGCACAGTGGGCTGTAACCGAGATGAGTTTGTAATTGTCCGTAAGATGGACAAGGTTGATTGGTTAGAAGAGACAGCAGAAACAGGAGCTGAGTCATGAAAGTACGTGCACAAATAGGCATGGTCCTTAACTTGGACAAATGTATCGGTTGTCACACTTGTTCGATTACTTGTAAAAATGTTTGGACGAGCCGAGACGGTGTTGAGTATGCCTGGTTTAACAATGTTGAATCTAAGCCGGGTATTGGTTTTCCTAAAGAATGGGAAAATCAGGAAAAGTGGAATGGTGGATGGACTCGAGGAAAAGACGGTAAGTTAGCGCCTCGCCAAGGTAATAAACTACGGGTTATCGCAAATATTTTTGGTAACCCTGATTTACCTGAAATCGACGATTACTACGAGCCTTTCGATTATGACTACGAGCATTTACACACAGCTCCTGAAAGTAAGCATCAGCCGACAGCGCGTCCAAAGTCGTTGATTACCGGTAAAAAAATGGAAAAAATCAACTGGGGGCCAAACTGGGAAGAAATTCTTGGCACTGAGTTTGATAAACGTAAAGCCGATACGAACTTTAATGAAGTGGCTCAAAAAGATATTTATGGTCAGTTTGAAAAAACTTTCATGATGTATCTGCCACGTTTATGTGAGCACTGTTTGAATCCTACATGTGTTGCAAGTTGTCCTTCTGGTGCAATCTACAAGCGTGAAGAAGACGGCATTGTACTGATCGACCAAGACAAATGTCGTGGTTGGAGAATGTGTGTATCAGGTTGCCCATATAAGAAAATTTACTACAACTGGAAGTCAGGTAAGTCAGAAAAATGTATTTTCTGTTACCCACGTATTGAAGCGGGTCAGCCGACAGTTTGCTCTGAAACGTGTGTGGGTCGTATTCGATACTTAGGTGTGTTGCTTTATGATGCGGACCGTATTGAAGAAGCAGCCAGTACACCTTTAGAAAAGGATTTATATCAAGCTCAGTTAGATGTGTTTTTGGACCCTAATGATCCTAAAGTACAAGAAGCGGCCCGTGCAGAAGGGATTCCAGAAGCGTGGATCACTTCAGCTCAAGCTTCGCCAGTTTACAAAATGGCAATGGATTGGAAGGTGGCATTACCGCTTCACCCTGAGTACAGAACATTACCAATGGTTTGGTACATACCGCCACTATCACCTATTCAAAATGCAGCAGAGCAGGGCAGCATTGGTATGGATGGTGTTATTCCAGACATTAAGTCTTTACGTATTCCTGTTCGTTACCTCGCTAACTTATTAACGGCTGGTGATGAAGCGCCTGTAGTAAAAGCTTTGGAAAGAATGCTTACCATGCGTTCATTCAAACGCTCACAACAGGTAGATGGAAGAGAAGACTTAGAAGTACTTAAAAAAGCAGGTTTGACCGCTCTTCAAGTTGAAGAAATGTATCGCTACATGGCGATTGCGAATTACGAAGACCGTTTCGTGATTCCATCAAGCCATAAAGAATACGCAGAAGATGCTTACGACATGAAGAGCTCTTGTGGTTTCAGCTTTGGTAATGGATGTAGTGATGGCACTAGTGAAGTCAATATATTTGGTGGTAACAAACCAAGTAATCGCGCCAATATAATTGCTGTATCTAAGGGGGACTAACGATGTCTGAATCAACTATTTTAGAGTCAAATATGGATATCCTTAATGTGTTGTCTTGTTTGATCGACTATCCCCGTGAGGATGTCGTATCAAATAAAGAGGCACTTGAAGAGGTGATTAAAAAGGCCAGTCTTGAAGAGACCTTAGAAACAAAGCTGATTGCATTTGTCGAAAATCATACTTCGAAAGATTTGATGGAATGGCAAAGCGAATATGACGGGCTTTTTGAGCGTGGTAGGTCGTTAGCGCTTTGGTTGTTTGAGCATGTGCATGGCGAGTCAAGAGATCGTGGTCAAGCGATGGTTGATTTAACAGCGATGTATCGAGAGGCAGGGTTGGAACTTAATCAGCATGAATTGCCTGATTATATTCCACTCTTTCTGGAGTTTCTTTCTACTCAAGGTGAAGAGAACGCTAAGAGTTGGATAAAAGATATGGAGCACATATTAGGGCTTTTGTTCTGTCGACTTGAAAAGCGAAACAGTGATTATTCTGTTTTGTTTGAGGCGCTACTTACTATTGCAGAAAGTGAGGTGAATCTTGATGATATTCGTGCACAAATAGCGAGTGAGAAAAGAGATGACACCAAAGAGGCTTTAGATAAAGAGTGGGAAGAAGAAGAGGTGACTTTTGGTGCTGACTCATTAGAAAAGAGTTGTGATTCAGCAGTGAATCGACCCAGTGAATCTCAGCGGCGTGATCAGGATATTCCGATATCTTGGGTAGATTTTGATACATCTAAACAACACGCGTCTATGCAACAGGCTTCTGCATTAGCAGAACCATCTTTATCAGATACAAGAGGATAAGAAAAATGGATTACTTAAATCATTTATTCTTCGGAATTTATCCCTACATCGCACTTGCTGTGTTTGTATTAGGGTCAATTGTTCGCTATGACCGCGATCAATATACCTGGAAAACAAGCTCTAGCCAGTTGTTAGAAAGTAAGCAGCTACGAAAAGGTAGTTTGCCTTTTCATGTAGGTATTATTGCCGTACTGGCTGGCCATTTTGTCGGTTTGTTAACGCCGCACATTGTGTGGGAAACCTTAGGTGTAACGGACAGTTTTAAGCAGATGATAGCAATGGGTATGGGAGGTGTTTTTGGCTTGCTATGTCTTTACGGTTTGATCATTTTGGTTAAGCGTCGTTTAGGGAATGAACGTGTTCGAGCAACAAGCTCTACGATGGACATCGTTATTCTATTGATGTTACTTGCTCAATTATTGTTAGGTTTAATATCGATTGGTGTTTCAGCGGGTCATATGGATGGTGCAGAAATGCTAAAACTTATGTCTTGGGCGCAAAATACCGTGCTATTGAATGGCGTGGATGCATCAGCGGCGATTGCCGACGTACATATCATCTTTAAATTGCACGTGTTTTTGGGAATGACGCTGTTCTTAGTTTTTCCATTCAGCAGACTCGTTCATGTGTGGAGTGTGCCTGTTAAATACTTTACACGTAATTATCAGGTAGTACGTTCTAAGAAAGCGCTATAGTTTTTAGATTCATAGGTAGGTTGGGGTGAGTACAGCGAACCCCAACATCAAAGATTTACCTCTTTTGTAAGGAGTCCCGCATGATTCGCGTGAATAACACAGAATTTGACGAAACAGCGATAGTAAAAGAAATGCAGTATCACACCGCTAAAACGCATACTGAAGCAAAGAATAAAGCGAGTGAAGCGCTAATTATCAGCGAGCTGCTCAAACAAAGAGCTTCTGTATTAGAACTTGATGGGGCTGATGTAAAAATTGGTACGGGTAATGAAAATGAAGAAGTTTTCTTAGAATCCTTATTAGCATTAGAAGTCGACTTTCCAAAAGCCAGTGAAGAAGATAGTCGATGCTATTTTAATGCAAACCCCAAGAAATTTATGACGACCCCATTAATCGAAGCAAAGCATATTTTACTTGATGCAGCGCCAGATGATGCGAATGCTCGGTCGGAGGCTATTGAGTTAGCTGAACAGCTGATTAAGCGACTTAAAGATGAGCCAAAATCATTCTCTGAATTGGCCATTTTGCATTCTAAATGCCCTTCAGCAAAAACAGGGGGGCAATTAGGCCAGCTAGGTAAGGGGCAAACGGTCCCGGAATTTGAAAGACAATTGTTTAATTGTTCATTAGGCTTAGCTAGCTCACCGCTTGAAAGTAGATACGGTGTGCATATCGTTTATCTTGACCGTCGTGTCGAAGGAAAAGTGCTTCCGTATGAAATGGTCAAAGAGCGCATTTCCGATTACCTTAATGAAAAAGTGCGTCGTAAAGCCATTGCTCAATATATTCATACGCTAGTATCGGATGCTGACATAGAAGGTTTCGATTTTACTGTTTCTGACTCTCCTTTGATGCAATAAACAAACTTAGCAAAAAATGGCGCTATTACTTACAAAAATAATGGCGCTTCATTTTAAAATTCCCTTATATTCTCTTTTTCTTTCACTAAAGCAAGTTGCTATTAATGCGATATAACAACTTCTTGTAATACCTATTACTAAATGCCTTTTGATCAAATAGTTATGATTCAAGCCAGCTTGATACAAATCAATGTGATTGATTTATGGACGTAATATTATCTAATCACTACTAAACAGGAGACATAGCGTGGTTAGCCCGATACATCGTAAACAGTTACAAGATCTTATTCAGGAGTATCAGGTGAATGGGCCTCGCTATACCTCTTATCCGAGTGCTTTACAGTTTAACGAACGTTTTAGCGAGCAAGATTACTATGCTCAGGTAGAGTCTAGTAATCAGTTTGTTGTTCCAAAACCCTTATCGGTTTATATCCATATTCCATTTTGTGCTTCGCTTTGTTATTACTGCGGTTGCAACAAAGTTGTTAGTCGAAAAAAAGGCATTGCTAATGATTATTTGGAGTCTTTGTATAAAGAAATTGAGCTTCAAGCGGCATTATATGAAGATGATCGATTATTAGAGCAAATACATTTTGGTGGTGGAACACCTACGTATTTAACGCCAAAGCAGCTGGAAGAATTGCTGGGTGTATTAGCTCAGCATTTTCATTTAGCATTACCAAATAAACTGGAGCTTGGGATTGAAGTGGACCCTAGAAGTGTTAATGATCAAACGATTACTGAGATTATCGAGCTTGGCTTTAATAGAATAAGTGTTGGGGTGCAGGATTTTGACCATGAAGTACAAGTCGCAATTAACCGGGTTCAAAGTAAAGAGCAAGTTACATCTGTAATTGAGGCTGCTCGTCGAAACGGTGTTAAGTCGGTTTCGCTAGATTTAATCTATGGCCTGCCAAAGCAAACGAAAGCAAGTTTTAAACGTACCATCGATGAAGTGATTGCTATACGTCCCGCTAGAATCGCTTTGTATCATTATGCACACATGCCAAGTCAAATTAATGCCCAGCGTTTAATCGATGAAAGTACTTTACCAAGTAGTAGTGAAAAAATAGCGATGTTTTCAGAAACAATTGGTCGATTAATTGATGCTGGGTACATCTATATAGGCATGGATCATTTTGCACTAGCTGACGACTCTTTAGCACAAGCACGAACGACTGGTGGGCTTCAGCGTAATTTTCAGGGTTATTCAACACATGCGGAGTGCGATATTATTGGTTTGGGCGTCAGTGCTATCAGTAATGTGAATGAATCATTTTGTCAAAACACCAAGTCGATAAGCACTTACAAAGAAATGCTCGCAAAGCAAATGTTGCCAATAGAAAAAGGCATAAGTCTAAATGAAGATGACCAAGTTCGTGCTGAGGTGATACAGCGCCTGATGTGTGACGGTATTGTCGATTTTGACAGAATAGGTGAGCTGTATCATATTCAATTTCAGCACTATTTCCATGAGGAACTTCTATCATTAGGTCTGTTTGAAAAGGATGATCTGATTCAATTAAGTCAATCCGGTTTTAATGTGACCGAAAGAGGCCGTTTCTTTTTACGAAATATTGCTATGGTTTTTGATGTTTATTTGCCTAAAATAAGCTTGCAGAAGGTGAGTCAGTCTAGTTATAGTAAAACTTTATGACGTTAGCTGATTTAAGGCAGGATATGACTATTCCAGAAGTAGAGACACAACAAAACCAATCAAGATGTGGTCAATGCGCGCTAGGGAAAATATGTTTGCCTGTTGGTTTAGATTCGAGTGATATGGGGCGTTTGGAAGAAATAATTAAAACGACAAAACCTTATCAAGTTGATGATACGGTATACGAAGCGGGTGGCCAGTTACGAAACGTTTATGCTGTAAAGTCAGGGATGTTTAAATCTTATATCATTGATGCCGACGGAAATGAGCATATCGTGGCGTTTCATTTGCCTGGAGAGTTATTTGGTCTTGATGCTATTCATGCAAAAAGGTACATATCGACAGCAAAAGCAATTGGCACCTCAACTGTTTGTGCGATCGAATACGAAAGCCTTACATCTTTATCGCTAAAGCTGCCGACGCTTCAAAAGCAGTTGATGAATCTTATGAGCAAGGAGTTTTCTAGTGCTCAAGCGCTATTAGCAGAGCAATCTGCTGACCGTAAATTGGCAGGTTTTTTATTGGGACTATCGACTCGTTTTAAGCAGCGAGGATATTCTGAAATGACCTTTAATCTTGCTATGCAACGTAGTGATATTGCTAATAACTTAAATATGGCTCCTGAAACGGTAAGCCGAATGTTCAAGCGCTTAAAAAACGAAGGCATCATTGAGCTTAACTTAAATGAAGTAACTATTTTAGATATGCCTCAACTGCAAGCGCTTTCGGGCTGCTTAAGCGCCTTTTAAATTATTGATAGGGGGGGCAGCTTCAGTGGCATGACTCAAGCTAATCTCTAATCATAGCGACAACCTCCTGCAAGGCTCACTGTTTAGTGTAATTCTGGGCTGCGCGTGATTCATCTGATGCCTATCAGTAATACGTCTAATCTTCACTAATCTTTTCAAAAATATAGTTTTTTCAAACGATTATATTGTCTGTATCTTTTCTACTGATAGCTTTCTATTTTAATGTCTACAAGTTATTAAGAGATTCGTTGATAGATTACGAGTTTCAGAATATCTGATGACACACTTCACATAAACCGTTTTTAACAAAAAACGCTCCTGTTTTAACAATGATTAATAATTTGAAACAAAGCTTAATGTGTCTATTGACACGCTATTGCTCTGATTAGATTTTTTGTTAGCAAGAGGCCTGAGTCAAAGTGTTAATAGGGTTGGTAAAACAAATAAAATAAAATTCTTCAAGGAGAATCACATGAGAAGTGCAAATAAAATTGCTTTGGTTGCTGCAATTGTAGCGGCGTCATCAGTACAAGCCGAAATGGTCGCATTGGACGATAGTGCAATGAGTGCAGCAACGGGTCAAGCTGGTTTGACTATTGACATCAACGATTTAGAAATTAAAGTTGGCGCCTTAGACTATAAAGATCAAGGTTTTTTGTCGGTTAAAGATTTTAGATTTGGTGTCGCTGATGAATTAAGCGGTGAAAAATTTGACAATATTCGAATGACGCTTGATATCGCAGGTGCAGGTACTCCGGGTACTGGTCCTTTAGGAACCGGTACAGGTATTGGTGCTGACGGCTCGGGTGAAGATTTAGGTGAAGATAAGCTAGGTGCTAACTTTATTTCAGAAGCGGCTGCCTTGGTTGGCGGGAGTGCGGGTACGGGTTATGTAGATCAATCAGAATTAATAACTGATGGCGATTTGGTAATTACGTTTCGTACAACAGATTTGACTAATATTTTTAATGCAGTTGATTTCGGTTTGGATATTGGTTCGATAGGTCTTGGTGCATCAACTGAAACGATTGGTGAAGTGACTGATGGTACTGTGTTGTATGCTAATTTAGAGCTTGACGGATTTTTAGGTCCTGTTGATATTATTATTGATGGCGGAGACGCTGGGATGAACATTTCAGGGTATTTTAACGCGACAGGGCATCTTGATCGTCCTTTTAAAGCGGTTCAAACAGACTTCTATATTCATAATAGTCGTGGCGCTAGTACAGTGTGGTTGAATACTCAGGATAGAAGTAATTCAATGGCGCATGTTCAAATGAATATTTCTAAGAAGCATGATTATCTTGCTACTGGGCAAACAGCTTTGGCTTTAGATTTACAAAATTTTGAAGCGGATCTTGACTTTGAAAACTTAACATTAGGTACTTTTACAGGTGCTGACGGCCGTGGCGTTGGTGATATTTATTTTACAGATCTGTCAATTCGTGCTGAGACGGTAATTTACGGCCACTAAGGTCGTTCTATGGGCTGTTAGGGGGGTAATAACCTCTAAGTCTATATAAGTGAAAATGTTGCTTTGTTGGGGGGTTGGTAGCTGCTTTGAAAATAAGTGGTTATTAGGCTTCTGACTTTTTTGTTTGGTTAATAATTTCTTGGTTTAGTTGAAATGTTTAAAGTTATTCCTTGGTTAAAACAATTACCGTACTGTAAATTTTTTATTTTACTGGCGTGCTTTGGTGTTGCTACTGCAAATGAGGAGTATGAGCCAACTGCTGATCTAAGTATTGAATTGGCTAGAGAAGAGACACGAGAAAATTTAAAGTATTTATTGGGAGCAGTTTTAAAGAAAACGGCTTCTTTGCAGGAAAAGTATCATGACTTTGCGCCTTATGGTGCTGCCTTATTTAAGGATGGAAGTGTTAAGTATGTTTGGTATGCCAAGCCGGGTCAGGTGGTAAAAGAGCCTGCTAAAAGTATTCCGCTAATTCGCGGAGCTTTGCAGTCGCAAGTATTATCAGGGAAAATTGTTGGTTCTGCGGTGATCTATAGGTATCAAAAAAAAGCTGATGACGTATTGCAGTTAAATGTTGAATTGGAGTACCAAACTGGTCTGGCGCTTGCGTATGGGGCAGAAATGAAAGTTGACGAAAATAACAAGGTTTCTTGGGGTGAAAGTCAGCAGGTTAATTTTGAACCTAGAGTCTTTGTTTTAAAAGAGCAGGGTTTAAAAGTGCAAGAGGAAGTTGAGTTAGTTAAGAGAGCGTCTAAAGTTGAGAGGTAAATTTTAGACGTTTTCTGGTAAAAATTTAAATGATAAAAAAATATAAATTATTTCACTTTTAAATTCTTTTTAAGTCCTTTTCTTACTTCGCCTGGGGTTTTACCTGTCCAGCTACGATAGGCGCGAGTAAAGCTTGCTTGATCACCAAACCCTAATTTATTGGCGATTTTATTTAGTGGCATGGGGGTGTCGTGCAGGTAAAGGTCTGCATAGTCTTGTCTTACTTCGTTACTAATTTCTCGAAAAGAAGTGTCTTCGTCGGCTAGTTGTTGGCGCAGGTAGCGCGAGCTCATATTCAGTAGAGTAGCACTTCGTTCAATGCTGGCTAAATTGGGGGATTTCTTTATATGGTCTCTAACCTTGGTTGATATATTGTTGGTTAGGTTGTTGTTTTCATGTTCTTTCTTTGAATTGTGTAAGTGTTTTTTCTCAGCAAGTGAGTAAGAAATATTTAGCAGTTTATCCGCATCCTTTTTTCTATTGTTGAGTTGCTTAACTTCGGAAAGTACAACTCGGTTTTGTGTAGTGTTAAAGTTCCAATGAGAGTTTGGTGCTAATGATGTCCACTCCGCTTCGGTTCGATTTGATGAAAAATCAAAGTCGAAGTGCAAACTGTTGCATATATTTTTCGAGACAGCATAGATGCTGCCCATGTACATTTTTGCGATGAGTGGTTTAGCGGTGCCGACATTCCAGGTGTCATTTAATTGAATAATTGTATCGCGGCCGTTTCTAAATACCTCCATCTCAAATAATGGTATGCAAACTTGCATGTGTTTGACGATGGTTTCGACCATTTGTTGGAAGTCTTCGCTGGTCAAAAGAGAGTAGCCAAAGAGGCCATGTGTTCCAAGGTCTAATTGCTGTCCGAACTCAAAGGCGGCGCTTTCATCATTAAGTAGCCATTTGGCGGTTTCTAGTATTGGAAGTATTTGATTTAAAGAAATGTGGGAGTCTGTTTTGCCAATCAAATCTTTGGCAGTGGGGCAGTGAGCGAGTATTGCTTCTTCTGTAATTCCTTTTGTTTTTAAGAAACTGAAAAATCGATTGGCATAGTTGGTTGAAACTAAAGGGACGTCATAATTCTGCGTATTATTTGTCTGCGATACTGCCATCATAAATTCCCTTTTTGTATTAGATGAATCTATTTTATTAGAGATACAGGTGTAAATAGAAGTGCCTAAGGTATAAAAATTGATGAGGTTCACAAAATCTTATGACGCGATTCTCACTTGCTGCAAATTGTTGCTTCGTGCAAGATATTTGTTCGAATGATTGTTAATTAAAGTTGTTAACCCTTGCTGTGTTTGGTTTGTGATGAAATTTCTTGATTTTTTTGATTGATATGGCGTATTTGTTTTTTTTGGTTGGGATGGGGGTGTTTTGTTAGTCGGTTATATTCGTTTGCGTACATTTGTGTTGTTAAAGGTTGATTTGGTAGGTTTGGATAAACGTTATATTGAGTCGTTATTAAACTGCCAATTTTGTCACACTTACCTAATTTAACAAAAAAACAACCTATTTTAACAATGAATAAATACTTGGAAAAACGCCTAATGACTGTCAGACATCTCATGGGTTCGTAGTATGTTTTTTGAATTGAATGTGTGAAGTGTGCTGAATGCAAGATCAAATTTTAGATAAGGAAGATCGTTATATTTTAGGTAAGGATAACTACTAAATTGCATTGAGTGCATAGCTTGTCTTCTTACGTTGTTTTACAGCGTCAAAAAAATAATTAACACGAATTTTTTTCGTATAAGAAATCAGGAGTGAAAAATCATGAAAACAAAAACTTTTAAGGTTAATCCAATGCGTGCAGCAGTAATTGGTTCTGCATTAATGGCTGCTAATGGTGCAGCAATGGCTGCACCGGTTAATGCATCACTAGAATTTACCTGCCCATTCCCGCTTATTGGTGATCAAATTATTATCGCTAATATTTCTGCAGACTATCCAGAGTCAATTGTAATTGGTGCAGACGGTACGCCGGTTGAATTAGGTGCGGTAAATGTTGATGCGATCACGATTGTTCCTGATAAAGCACGTCAAGGTTTAGCTTTTGTTGATGCGACAACTATTACAGGTGTTGCGCATAGTGTTAATACTTTCCATACCGCAGCAGGCGATCTACCTAATAATACAGACCTTCTAATTGAAGATACTACTATTCCTGCTGATGAAAGTGGTCCTTTTGATGTGCCAGCGGCGGGTGTATCGCCATCACAGGAGTTTGATCTTTCTCATGTTGGTGCTGTCACATTGACGGTTGATGACTTGATCATGGATTTAAAAAACTTAAAGGCGGATGGAACGGTTGCACCAGCACCGGTTGGAGAGTTTTCAGCAGATTGTGCTCTAAATCCAGGTCAAGACAATGTGTTGACTACTATTCAGGTAACAACAGTTTTAGCTGATGCTGAAATTGAAGTTGAGCAAACCGCTATTGATTTGGGTACTAACTTATTAGGCCAGTCAAGTGAAGAAACTGTGACGATCCAAAATGTCGGCGGTGCAATTCTGGGTGTGAATGCCATTAGTATTACAGGTGCGGATGCTTCAGCTTTCTCAGAAACAAATAACTGTACTACGATTGACGCGGGTGAAAGCTGTACAGCTACGGTAACTTACACTGCTTCTGAAGAAGGTGCTCAGAACGCTAGCCTTGTTATTAACTCTACTGATGCTGACGAACCTTCTGTTTCTGTTGCGCTAAGTGGTACTGGTGCAATTGAAGATAAGCCAGAAATTAATGTTGATGTGACGCCATTAAATTTCGGTACGATTGAAGAAGGTACTAGTGCAACGCAGACAATTCTGATTGAAAATGTTGGTACAGCAGCGTTAACGATTTCTGGTGTGGCAGTGAATAACACTCAGGGTTCTGAGTTTAGTGTGACTGAAAATTGTTCTAGCATTGCTGCGGGCGCAAGCTGTTCTGAAACTGTGACATTTGACGCAGTTGAAGGTGTTAGTGCTGGTTCGGTTGTTATTTCTTCTGATGATGAAGATGAAGCAACTACGCTAGTTAGTCTTGCAGGTACTGGTGAAGCGGTGATCATTGATCCTGTTGATCCATGCGATTTAGATCCGACTTTACCTGAGTGCGGATCAGATACTGATCTAATTATCCCTGTGGCACTTGATGTTGAAGGTAGTACTTACATTGCAGCAAACCACGGTACAGTACCTCTTGCTGGTGTGATTCAAAGTGAGTTTAACCTTACTCAAGGTTCATTTACGGGTGATTTAAATCTTGATCCGACTCAGGGTAGCTTTGAAATTATTCAAGGTTGGAAGCGTTATCAAGCAACTGCTCAAATTGAATTTGAGCCAGTTGGTGAAACGGTTGGTACTTTGGTTGATGGTGTTCTAGTAGCGACTTCTCAGGCTTATGTTAAGCTTCCTAAAGTAACGAAGACTTTATTTGGTCTGATTGATTGGAAAATTGGTGGTGGTGCAGAGTGTCGTACTAAAGAGCCTGTAACATTTACTATTACTTCTGCGGATGGCGAATACTTTGACGCACTTTCAGGTGGTGAAGTAACGGGTACTTATACTATGTCAGAGCTAGAAAATTGTGGTTTACTAACAAGTATTCTAAGTTCTAAGTTAGCGGGTCCTGGTAATACTATCAGCTTATCGCTAACACCTGATCTTTAAGTAATGTTTTCTTATCGCGAATATTCTCTTCTGCTTACTTTCAGGCTAGGTAGTTAGAGATTTTCCAAAGCGCTTGTAATTATAACAAGCGCTTTTTTTGTGTGTGATGAATACTCGTTAGTTCTCAAATCTCAAATCTCAAATCTCAAATCTCAAATCTCAAATCTCAAATCTCAAATCTCAAATCTCAAATCTCAAATCTCAATTTTGTTTTTTATAGTTCAATATGTTTCAAATTTATTTTTGTTAACTAGGTTTTATGTTGTCTTGTGTGAGTTCTCATTTACCGTTTATAACAAAGAAATAACCTATTTTAACAATGAATAAATCCTATAAAGAGCGCTTAAATGGCATCGGGTATTTCGCAGGTTTGGCATAACGTTTTAGGCGTGTTGTGGGTGTGCTTAATTCAAGGGTAGGGCTTAGGTAGGGAGTATGAATGCGATGCAAGTGAGAGGAGTTGTTATTTTGTAGATGGGGTGGTTGATATGTTGTAGATGAGAGCGAACGTTGATGTTAATTGAGGTTTGAATCGTATTTATCATTACTTAAAAGTATTTGAACAATAATAAATCCAGATTTTTCGTGTAAGAGTAAAAAGGTGTAAAAATCATGAGAACAAAAAAATTAAATAATAGCCGAATATGCGCAACCGTAATTGGATCTACTTTAATGGCGATTAGTGGTGCAATAATCGCCGCGCCAGATACCGTATCGCTAGATTTTACGTGCCCTTTTCCCTTTATTGGGGATCAAATTATTACTGCTAATGTCTCTGCTGATTACCCCGAGTCAATCATTATTGGGGCAGGTGATGTGGCAGTTGAATTACCTCCTGTGCAAATAGATGCGGTTGCGATTGTTCCAGATATGGCGCGTAAAGGTTTAGATTTTGCAGGTGCGACCACTATAACCGGTGTTGCACATAGCAAAAATACATTTCATACCGAAGCAGGGGCTCTTCCTCATAATATAGACTTAGAATTAGAGCCAACAACGATACCCGCTGAAGAGACGGGTTCTTTTGAAGTACCTGCTAGTGGTGTGTCTCCTGTGCAGGGCTTCGATTTGTCACATATTGGGGTGGCAACATTGACCGTTGATGATTTGATTCTAGATTTAAAAAACGTAAGGGCAGATGGTTCGGTTGCAACAGCGCCTGTTGGGGAGCTTACGGTTGATTGTGCTCTGAATGCGGGTCAGGATAATGTGTTAACCGCTATTCAGGTAGTTACTGGTTTAGCTGATGCTGAGATAGAGGTTGAGCAAACAGCTGTTAATTTTGGCTCTCACTTATTAGGTCAATCAAATGAAGCGATTGTGACGATTCAAAATGTAGGTGGTGCAATTCTGGGTGTGAATGGCATTAGTATTTCAGGGGCAGATGCGTCCGCTTTCTCAGAAACAAATAATTGTACGACGATTGACCCGGGCCAAAGCTGTGCTGTAACTGTTACATACACTGCTTCTGAACAGGGGGCTCAAAATGCAGGGTTAATCATTGATTCAACGGATGCTGATGAACCTTCTATTTCAGTCGCGTTAAGTGGTGATGGGGTAATTGATGATAAACCAGAAATTAATATTGATGTAACGTCTTTAAATTTCGGCACGATTGAGGAAGGTGCTAGTGCTACACAGGAAATTCTGATTGAAAACGTAGGTACTGCGGCATTAACAATTTCAAGTGTGGTTGTGAATAACTCTCAGGGTACTGAATTTAGTGCGACTGAAAACTGTTCTATTATTGCTGTGGGTGCAAGCTGTTCTGAGATAGTGGCGTTTGATGCGGTTGAAGGTAGCAGTGTTGGCATTGTTGTCATCTCTTCTAATGATGAAGATGAGTTAAGTACGTTTATTAGTCTCACGGGGACTGGTGAAGCGGTTATTATCGACCCAGTGGATGACCTAATTATCCCCGTGAAACTTGATGTGGAGGGGAGTACCTTTATTGCGGCAAATAATGGAACGGTTCCTCTTTTAGGTGTCATAAAAAGTCAATTTAACCTCACTCGGGGGGAGTTTAAAGGTGATTTGAACCTTGACCCGACTAAAGGGAGTTTTGAAGTTATTCAAGGGTGGAAGCGTTATCAGGCGACTGCGAAGATTGAATTTGAACCAGTTGGTGAAACGGTTGGTACTTTGGAAGATGGTGTTCTAATGGCGACGTCTCAAGCTTACGTCAAGCTTCCAAAAGTGACTAAAACCTTATTTGGTTTGGCTTTCTGGAATATTGGAGGCGGAGCTGACTGTCGTACTAAAGAACCGGTAACGTTTACAATTACTTCGGCGGATGGAGAGTATTTTGATGCGCTCTCAGGTGGTGTTGTAACAGGTACTTATACTATGCCAGCGTTAGAAAACTGTGGGTTGTTGACGAGTATTCTTAGTTCAAAACTGGAAGGTTCTGGCAACACTATTAGCTTAACATTGACGCCCGACTTATAAGCTGGTGACTCGTTTATAGAGGTTGCTCCCTGTTGTTTGTTTTCAGGTAGGGATTTTTAAAAGCGCTTGTTGTAATGGCAAGTGCTTTTCTTCTTTTTGGCGGGTGAATAATCTTATCGCTATTTAGTAATTATCATATTCTATGGTTTGCTCTCACAAAAATGCGTGAGTACACGTTTTCCGATAATGACAAAAAAAACACCGATATTATCAATGATTTATTAATTTAATCACCGCCTAATGTGCCTCTGGAATTTCTTAAGCTCAATTTAGGCCTCTGTAATTGAGTTAAATGCCAGCGTGTAGCGAAAGTTGATCAGTGTAATATTGAGTTGCTTGGTCTATACGAAATTTACAGAGATATAAAACATAAGTAGTACGAATTTTTTATCGTATGAAAACACAGGAGTGAATAATAAATGGAAATTAAGTTTTTTAAAGTCAACCCTATACGTGCCGCAATAGTTGGCGTGGCAATGATGACGGCTAATGGTGCAGCAATGGCAGCACCCGTTAATACATCGCTAGAATTCACCTGCCCGTTCCCGCTAATTGGGGATCAAATCATCATTGCTAATATTTCTGCTAATTATCCTGAGATAATTGCGGTAGAGGCAAACGGTGCGCCAACTGAATTAGCGCCTGTACAGGTTCAGGCTATTACGGTTGTGCCTGATAAGGCGCGTCAAGGTTTATCTTTTGTAGATGCGACAACCATTACAGGTGTTGCGCACAGTATCAATACTTTCCATACTGTTGCGGGTGATCTTCCGAATAATACCGATTTAGACATTGAGCCGACAACGATCCCTGACAATGAAGCTGGCCCATTTGACGTGCCTGCAGCAGGCGTTTCGCCAGCACAAAACTTTGATATATCGCATGTTGGTGAAGTCTCACTGACAGTTGACGATTTAATCATGGACTTAACAAACTTAAAGGCTGATGGCTCAATAGCGCCAGCTCCAGTCGGACAGTTCTCTGCTGATTGTACTTTGAATGAAGGCCAAGATGATGTACTAACCACCATAATGGTAACGAGTGATGTGGTTCCTGCTGAGATTGCTGTAGAGCCAGTATCAATTGATTTTGGTACGCACTTAGTTGGCGGCTCTAGTGAAGAGTCTGTAACGATCCGAAATATCGGTGGGCAAATTCTTGGCATTAATTCAATCAGTCTAGCGGGTACGGATGCGGCTGCATTCTCAGAAACGAATAACTGTACAACAGTTGCTGCGGGTGAAAGCTGTTCCGCAATAGTTACTTATTCTGCATCTAAAGAAGGGTCTCAGATTGCCAGCTTAGTGATTGATTCTACGGATGAAGCTCAACCAACAGCGACTGTTGAATTAACAGGAATCGCTGTAAATGACGAGAAATCAGAAATTGAAGTTGTGCTTACGCCACTTAATTTCGGTACCATTGTTGAGGGTACGAGTGAAACTCAAACAATTGAAATTAAAAACGATGGTACAGCACCATTGCATGTTTCTGGTGTGGATCTAACGAATGAGATTGGTTCTGAGTTTTCTATAACTGAAAATTGTACTGACATTGCTGCGGGTTCAAAGTGTACTGAAATTGTTACATTTGACGCTGTGGTAGGTAATAGTACTGGTTCTGTATTGATTTCTTCTGACGACGAAGACGAGTCTGCAATAACAATTGATCTTTTGGGGGCTGGAGAAGAGAAGGAGATACCTTATTGTGAAGAGTTTCCTAACGACCCAGACTGTGGTGTTATCATCGATATCACACTTGATGCAGAGGGTAGTAGTTATATCGCAGCTAACGACGGTACGATTCCTTTAGTGGGTGAAATCGTGAGTGAATTTAACCTAACTCAAGGAAAGTTTACAGGTGATTTAAACCTTAAACCGACTGAAGGTAGCTTTGAAATAATTAAAGGCTGGAGTCGTTATCTGGCAACTGCTCAAATAGAATTTGAGCCAGTTGGGGAAACGGTTGGTACTTTGGTAGATGGTAAGCTTGTAGCGACTTCTCAAGCTTATGTGAAGCTTCCTCTGGTAACTAAGACTTTATTTGGTTTAATTGATTGGAAAATTGGCGGTGGTGATGAATGTCGCACTAAAGAGCCTGTAACGTTTACGATCTCTTCAGCTGACGGCGAGTATTTTGATGCCCTTGCTGGTGGTGTTGTCTCGGGTGTATACGATTTACCAGCATTAGAAAATTGTGGTTTATTAACAAGTATCCTTAGTCTAAAGCTTGCTGGACCAGGCAATACGATTGACCTGTCGTTGACACCTGATCTGTAGTTTATCACTCTAAGTGATTATTTTTCTTCCTGTCAGTAAAGTCTGATAAGTAGAGAAACCTCTAGGCGTTTGTTGTGATGACAAACGCTTTTTTTATACCTGCAATAAATGCAGTCTATTATTTATATAGAGTAATTAAAAAATATAGAGCGTTGCGTGAGTGGCACTTACTTTAGCTCAATAAGTCATTAAGATAGGTTGGAATGAGTGTAACGAATCCCAATAAAACTCGACAGATCCCAACCCTGTTGGGAGTCACTTGGTTTATCGACAACCTACAATCATAATATTTTAGCTTTAAGAAGGTGTTATTCGGATTTGACGTTCAAATAGTCTTTATCTAATACTTTTATGCCAAATAGTGTCTTCATTCGGTTGACGGTGTACTATATAGCTAGTTTTTAATTAGAATTTATTGTCGCGTAAGTTGGTTTCATGAGTTATCAGGTTCTTGCCCGAAAGTGGCGTCCTCAAAATTTTAAGGAAATGGTTGGTCAAGAGCATGTCTTGAAAGCATTGATCAATGCTTTAGATAGCCAAAGGTTACACCACGCTTATTTATTTACAGGTACGCGTGGGGTTGGTAAAACAACAATTGGTCGTATTTTGGCGAAGTGTCTTAGTTGTGATAAAGG
>ENA-OSET01002480-OSET01002480.1-sediment-metagenome-genome-assembly--contig:-NODE-2480-length-17855-cov-45.937451_pt1 | contig 17855 bp, 10 predicted proteins | sample MGYA00237882_ERZ534229 | MGnify/ENA primary metagenome ERZ534229 (study PRJEB26408, sample SAMN06266212) | sediment metagenome | isolation source: Hudson Canyon methane seep mesocosm | place... | reverse complement strand
ATTGCATAACTGGATAATGCAGTCCCCTCCTAAGGGATAGCTGGCGGTTCGAGTCCGTCTGGGGACGCCATATAATTTAAGGTGTTCCGTAATTTTCAAGAAATATCATTTAAAATAGTTGCCAACCAGTTGCCAATAAAAAAATTTTCAATCGCGGCACTCACTGCCATTTATTGCGAAAAAAATACCACCCCCACCTTAATATTGAAACTCACTCACAAATTAAGTCTAGATTATTTAACAATCTCCCGCGATCAAAGCACATATTATTGCCGCTATCAATAAACCCCACTTTTCAATAAGATTACAACCTAACTTAAGCGTACCGCTACTACTCTCATATTTAGCTCAGCGCCCATGGAACTCGTACCTTAAGCTCTCCCATAACGCTTAAACTTGCTACCCCCCTATCCAAAACATTTAACAAATCACGTAGCACTGCGTTAATCACTAGATGAATACTAAAGAATGTGAAAAATAACAGGAAATTCCAGCCCTTTAACCCAACCTATAGTAATTCCAATTAATAACCACGTACTGTATAAAGTAGGTTATGAGTTATGGTATTGATTTAAGAAAACGCGTTGTTTCGTATGTAAAAAGGGAGGCTTTAAGTCAAAAGCTGCCGAACTTTTTGGTGTCATGTTAATGACTGGTGTAAGCGAAAAGATTTAGCCCCTAAACAGCATGGCCCTCGTCGAAAACGAAAATTGGATTGGGTTGCTTTGAAAAAGCATGTCAACGATTATCCAGATGCGTTATTACGTGAACGGGCGAGTCATTTTTGTGTGCATATTCATGCGATTGAATATGCCATGAAACAAATGAACCTTACCCGTAAAAAAAACTCTGCGATACCTGGAAAGGAATGAGAAAAAGCGCGTAGATTATTTGCGTTAACTTAAGAAAATACAAGCTAAATATCGGCATCAATCTATTGTTTATATTGATGGAGCAGGGTTTGAATACCGTACCTATCGCCCTTATGCTTATGCCCCTAGAGGAACAAAAGTGCTGGGCGAACGATCAGGAAACAGCCGACCAAGAACCAACTTACTTTTAGGTCGCCAAAATGGAAAACTGATTGCCCCTATGTTATTTGATGCAACCATCAATACAGCCTGCGTTAATCAATGGGTAGAAAGCTGTTTACTCAAAGAATTACTTCCAAATTCAACCATTGTTCTTGATAATGCTCGCTTTCATAACGAGAAAGAACTTGAAATTATTGCACATAAACAAGGGCATAAAATACTTTTTTTACCGCCGTATTCTCCAGACTTTAATCCGATTGAAAAAAGTTTTGCAAATATCAAAAAATTTCGTCAATACCAACCCTTAGATATGCCAATAGACGAGCTCATTAAATCATATGTAAGTTATTTAAAATGACTATAACACAGGTATTTCTAACCAATCTAACGTGTATATCTGAATATTTAAACTGAATCTCTCTTTTGCCATTCGTTTCAGGTGTCCAGTTTTTCCATATACTCAGTATCAAACCAGAGAATTAGGTATCCTATCTATACAAGTCTACCGTCATATTTTGGACAGTTCGTACTCCCCAATTTAGCTTTTTTCCTTGCTCTAATACATTTCTATAATTATCTAGGTGGAGTACCCCCCCTTCAAATACATACTTATATTTATATTCGCAATAATACTATTTTTCATTAACGAACTTTATCCTTGTATATTTAACACACAGAAAAACTTAGAAAAACATAGTTCCCAATAAAAAATATAAAATAACTGTTAAAATAAGGAAACTTTGTTATCAGAAAACAATAATATTATTATTTATTTGTGTGACAAAATTAAATATAGAGTATTAATTTATAGTTTTTAATGAATACTTTTATAGATAAAATTTTTTAAAAAATTGTTCATATAATTTACAACTAAAGTATATATCAAAAAATAATAAACCGGACGGTATATTTGCCACTTCCTTATCATAAAAAATACTTTAATTTTTATTAAATAAATATACATTAATTATAGCTCTATTTTTTAAATGAATTTTCAAAGTCATTTGAAGATATTCTGGCGCGCCATCCTAGTTCATGAAACATTGGGACGTCCTGTCACCGCTGTTCATTCACATACGGAGCGAATTATGAGAGTTCCAGTTCGTCCGGCGTCCGATTCAACTACGCACAAAAGCCGCTTCGTTAAACCTACCTCACTTACTTGACGGCTTTCGGGATAAAATTCTTGCCTCCCGAGCGAGCTTACAGCTCACTTCGGATTGGTGAATTTCCCTGTCACCTACTGCGGACTAAAAATCATCACTTCGCAAGCTCCGTTTACCTTATTTTCAGCGTGAGTATTTTTTCTCACGGTCGATTTTTACGGAATTTTTGATAGAAAAAACATTAAAAAATCACTTGTTATTCACTTCTGAAAGTTTCATAAAAAATTAAAGCAAGAGGGATAAGTAGCTACTTATCCCCCTAATAAATAAGAGGAATAACCATGCATAAATCCCTCTTGCATAACTGAAAAAGGAATTTAGTTGCCTTTTTTAACATAAAGAGGGATAAATAACTTATTATCCCTCTAATAAATAAGAGGAATAATGAATAATATATTCCAGTAAGAGGGATAATTAAAAACGTAGGAATATTTGTTTTTCTTTTGCTTTTATTTATTTATCAAAATTCCTCTTATTTATAAGAAGTCCGTACATATTATTCCTCTTAAGAGGAATAATAAAAAAACACGTCAAAATTCCTCTTATTTAGGAATTGTGACGTTTTTCAAGAAAAAATATTTGAAAATTTTTGTGGGATTTACAGGAGGAATAATCAACCATTATTCCTCTTATTTATAAGAGGGAAATAAAGAGCTCAAATAATGCCGCGGGAGCACAAAGTCTATGCACACAAAAAGTTCTTTCAAGCCATTTCTTTTTTAAATAAAAATGCATGACAATTGAGCTCTACGTAGTGCTATGCAGGATTCTTTGACTCACTCAACTTTCTTCCAGATCTATTTTGAAAGCCATTTCAAAATTGAAAATTTCCTGTAGTGCTCTACAAGCATAAAAAATTAAGTTAGTTTTCCGCTAAAAAAATGAAGAATTTCAAGATAAATTGACAAAATTATTTTTCAATTTAGTATTCTAAAAATAGACAGTAAACATAATTAATTTTTTTAAAAAATTTAGATGAGAATTTTTATTTTCTAGGTGTCACAAGTAAATTACGCAGATTTTAATTTTGTAAATTAAGTATTATTTTTTGAGCATTGGTAATAGACAAGAAATAAATTTACTAAGCGCAACCTCAAATTTCTATCAAGCAGCTTAATTTCATCCACAGAAGACCTTATCCCTATTTAGCAATAGATCCTACTCTTGATCCTTGTTCGTCTCGTGAGCAGCACTAAAATCAACTCTAATGAGCATTTTTTATACACTAGCTAGTCAGATTTACGAATAAATGACTTGTTAATTGCACGAAACTGTCAGTCGACAATTGATTACGCGCTCATAACTTCAGCTCCTAGATAGATTATTTTTTATTACATTACGAGACACTATTTTTCATAAAAATTTAACTTTTTTATTTTTTGAAATGTAACAGAGTTCGTAGATAACCAAATATAATTATTAATTATCTTCTGCTTAAATTTTTTCGAAACTTGGAAGGGTAATAGTCGTTTACCATTAAACTATTTGATTGAGAATTTATTATTACGGTTTATCTCGGTCATCCATACTTAATAATTATTAAGTAACGAGCAACTAACCGTGAGTATCACACTATTTATACTTACAGCTGAGTGTTACTACAATCAAAAGAAATATTTAATTTACAACATCATTTTTAGCTAGATATTCTATTTTATTTAACATACCTTCTTTATCTATATTACTTAATGAATAATACATTTGTAATATCTTTGCTAACACATCATCCTCTTCGTAAAAATATGAAGTAGGGACGCTCAGAATCTCAGCTAATTTCTGGGACATTTTAAAATCTGGCGTATGCTTCCCTTTCTCATATTGGTTCATTCTTGCACTGGCAGAGAACTCATCAATTCCCGCTTCTATTCCCAATTTTTTTTGAGAAATCCCTTTGTTTTTACGCGCTTCTTTTAATCGCTTGGTGAATGTTGATGACTGAGTGATTGTTATAGCCACAATTAAATCCAATTACTTATAAAAACTAAGATAATCTTAGTTTTTATGGTAAATTGATACTCAGGAATACTTAGTATTTATTTTTTCATCCATCATTAAGAGGAAAAACTATTATGTTTAAAACTATTGCAGCATCAGAAATCAAGTCAGATACTTTTTGTACTGAAGATATCAAATCATGGGACTCTGTACAAATACATGGTACACAGAGGTGGTATCATGTCTTCTATGTTACAAAAGAGCTAACATCGGAGATTGATAATGACTACTTAAACAATCACGGCATACTTTTAACGGCTTCACTTGATGAAGTCTTTGAGTTAGTCGAGAAACATAAGATTGTTATTGAAGAGATACAAATAATGCTACCACCTACATCAAACCTATCAGAGCGTTGGAATATGCTATTTGTTAAGCAAATTTTTCGGGGATTTATCCCAAATGGAGGATTAGCCCCCATTTATCGAATCTGTACTGACTTTAGTCATAGCTTTCATGATAGCTCTGCAGCCTGGGATAGAGATCAAGAACTACAAGACCAGCAACTCATGTTTGAACATTACACTTACTAAAAGATATATATTTTAGTTGATTATTTAATCTTTTAGCTTTTCGAACTTTAATCTTAACCGTGAAGAGCTGCCAGCCGGCTCTTCACTTGTCTCATTTCACTTTCTGCTTGTTTGATTGCATCGGATACTTGTCCACTGTACTTTTTAATCAATTCATCTTTTCGATGATGATCTTCACTTTTATTTTCAGCAGTACGCCCCGTGGTCATGAACCACTTATTTAACACTAAGCGATCAATCCCTCTTCCCATCCATCCTTTGACTAAATGTAATGCCAGTGTCGGAGTTAAATCAACAGATTCTTGAGCCTCAATTTTCTCTAGACAATGAAATAACACGGTTTGCTTATAACGCTTAGTGGCGGCCCCTGAACGCGCCCTTTTCTGCCCCAGATCCTCCATAGACCATACTTCTCTAAGGTCAGCTTCATAGTCTTCTAAAGTATATAACTCAATTACTTTTTTTTCTGTCATTTTACGGTGATTAATTTAACTAACATTTCTATATTTCACTTAAAAACAACAAGGTACCCCTCTTTTCATCCATTAATACAGTGTTTTTAGTAAAAATGAGAAGGTTAAGAGGCTGTCGTAAATATCCATGAAATACGGAGGCTCTATTCTACAGCAAAATAATACCGCCAAGGCCATAACTGGCTTATAAGTAATTGTATCAATACATACATTTTCATATCGCTATATTTCCTTGTCACCTGTTTTAGCGGTGGTATTGGATGTACTCGATGAGCGCGCGTTATCTTTTTATAAAACATTTATGCTTTCCAGCCCTTTGATAATGCCCCTATACAATTATTTATATCAATAAAGGTGATTTACGCAGTTAGGTGTGACGGGAGGGGCTAAACAACCACCAACTGAAGCTGGTGGGTTAAATATAACGACTAAAGTCGAGATACGGCTCGCAAGACTAGTTTATGTTTTCGCCCTAAAATTATCATCGCCCTTAGACTCAAACTAATCAATTCACGGACTTTCAACCCAACATCTCCTTACTGTGTGTTGTTTGAAGAATGGGCTTCACACCTCTCTCTAGCTTTATCAAAGGTAATTACCCGTTACTACAGTATTATTAATGACCTACATGTACTTTCCACGGTGCTATTTCAACCCCCCACAAACTATCAGTATAATTAGGGCCACACTCACCGGAAAATGCTTCTACTAGACTGTAATAATCATTTCCCCATACTTCAAAATGTAAATGAGGTCCAGTAGAGTTACCGGCACTTCCTACTTCAGCAATTTTATCTCCCCTTTTTACGTAGTCACCTTTTTTAACAAGGAGTGACCCACTTTTTAAGTGGTCATATCTTGTTGCAAAAACACCACCTTGGTCGTGTTTTATAACGGCTACATTCTTTCCATTAAAACACCAGTAACAAGCTGTATTACCACTATCAACTGGACAATAAGCCCCTAATTCAGTACATACCGTATATCCATTATCCATGCCTGGATAATAACTGGTGTTTGCCGGTAAACATTCAGGCTCAATACTTTCAGAAGTACATTTGTCGTGCGCACCAGCATGATCAAATGCCCATAATACAATGCCACTTTGTGCGGCATAAACGTCAACCCCTGCGTCCATTTGACTCCATGACATAAGTGCAATATCAATTCCTTCATGACCTACATACCCAGGTTCATTACAATTAAATGCTACCCCATTTGAATCAACATCAGCATGCCCTAAAGAACAGGAAACACCTGGCTCACAATTAATTGGCCAAAATAACTTTAATTCATTATCAACTATAGTATCTACGACATCAACATCACTCTCTATAGTAAAATTTCCTTCATCAAAAGGTACCTCAACGTTTAAAGTACTGTTTTCAGTTAATATACTATCATGAGGTAATATCAACTCAACTTTTTTATCCTCATTAATAACTAAATTTTCTGTTTCAGAAATTGTGAATCCTTCACTATCAAGAATAATAACTTCTTCTATAATAGGAGGTATGTCAGTACCTAAAGATATATCATCAGGAATTATCACACCATCCTCAGCAAAAATACCTTCATCAAAAGGTACCTCAACGTTTAAAGTACTGTTTTCAGTTAATATACTATCATTAGGGAATATCAACTCAACTTTTTTATCCTCATTAATAACTGAATTTTCTGTTTCAGAAATTGTTAATCCTTCACTATCAAGAATAATAACTTCTTCTATAATAGGAGGTATGTCAGTACCTAAAGATATATCATCAGAAATTATCACGCCATTCTCATGAGTATCAGTAATAATGTAATTTTCAGTTGCCGTATTTAAAGTAACATCATTATCTGTCACAATTTTTTCTTCACTGCTAGTTTTATCGGAGCATCCAAAAAGTACCATTATAAATAAAATTAATACTAATTTCCCCATAATATCCTCAGTACCAAAAATTCTAACCTGAAGTTCTTTTTTTATTTCACCCCACTCTACTGAAGAAAACTCTTCGTTATATTTCAAGCACTTAATTACTGACCCTCTAGATTTACAAGGTGGCAATTCATACTTTATATTTTGTACGTACACAGTATCAGAAATTTCAATAACCATTAAATTAAAACTAACATCCTTAATCCCTTTGTTACCAATATAACTTTTCATATTTAATCCCCTTATATAGTAAGCTTTAATATTACTTATCAGTTCAATGAAAGGTAGAGTAACAAATTTATAAACGTCTTTTTTGTGGGACTTTTATACCTAGACATAAATTGTAAAAAACTTGTACAATTAAAAATTCATGCCGTAGCTAAATTGGAGTTTTCATGGGATTAAAAAATACATTAATAATTGGATTATTGGGTACTGTTTTGAGTTTTGGGTATTATTTTAGTACTTCACACGCAACGATCTCAGGAAAATGGCAATCACCAACCGACGAAAGTATCATTACTTTTTTTGATGATGGAACAATGAACTATCAAGGAGTTCCTGCTACTTTTAGTTGGATTGGACAAGATAATATGCGTATTGAGGTATCTGGTATTGGAGGGAGCATTATAAAATGGATTGGTGGAGATATTGTTGTCCAAGTACATCTAGAACATGAACTAATTACCTCTCCTTTTTGGGGCATTCGAGACACTTTAACTATTAAAAAGAATAATGACTTTGAAGCAAAGTACCAAAGAGCCTTTTAAATATACTATCCCCATAACCAAAAAGGCAGAAAATTTCTTAGTGTAGCTTTGTTCATAGCTAAATTCTCTAAAAAACCATCCACCAATATTTCAGCTGAAATTTGCTTTGTTTTATAATTATTACCCTTATCAATCAAAATTCTATGCTGCTGAATATAATAAGATATGTGCCTAGTCCATGGCTGAATAAGATTACTACAGCGGAGATAAAGTTGATCTTGCTGATGTACAGGAGCCTTAATAATATCTTCTTGTATTTTATTAAAAATAATTGGCAATTGAATAATAAATACCTGTTTAAATAGTGCTTTACAATCTACAGGCCAATCCCCCGATTCAAGAGAAATTAATGCTGATTGCATAGCCGCATTAGGATCCTTTTCTTTACGCCAGTAGTGGTGAAATAATAACGATAAGCAAGTAGACCATAAATCATCCACAGGAATAATTGCACCTAACCCAAATTTAATATCACTTCTACAAGCAGTTATTGAAAACAACCCCAAAGGTTCATTTGCAATATCTGCATGCTTAGCTAAAAGGCAAGATGATGCTCCTAGAGCATATATCGGGTCAGGATAAGCAATAATATCATGAGCATTTAACTTTGATTTTTGTAAGCTAAACTGAGCGTTACCATTATCAAATGAACCATGGCCTAGTAAAAACAAAATACGAGGTTTTTTATCATTCAAAGATAAACTTCCAAGCGTCTCAACTACTTCCCTCCCCCAAATACAAGTTATCAACTCAATTTCAGCGGGTAAATAATATAACCGCTTCAATGAGGTTTCATCTTCACCATAAGTTAATAAGCTTAAAGGACACTTCTCATTTGGAAATACTGCTTCAGCTTTCAGGTTAGCTTGTCGGCGCTGTAAAAATGCATGTATCCCAGGATAAAATTTACTAGCTATAGGACAAAAATATTGCCATGGCAAGTCATGAAATGGTTCTTGGCTAATAATATGCAAAGAAGCCGTATCTGGATTTAGTTTTCTTTGTAGTATATTTTTATATTGCTGCATAGCTGTATATAGATCATTTAAACAAGCATCCTCACCGCCACTACCTACCAAGGAATCGTTAAAAAAATCCATATTTAGCTGATTCATGGCACTCTCAGCTTGAGATAACATTGGCATTTTGATGCAATCAATCCGATTACTATAGACAAGAATGAACAATGGATCTCCACTAATACCATATGATTCTAAAGAAACACTAATGGCGACAGCCTCATTCCTTGCCAGGTACCCCTGTATATTTTTCACCCTTAATTGAGACAATAGAAATAACGAATTATGTTCTACACCAATTAAATCTTGACGTAACTTTAACCACTCATTGCGAATAATACGGTAGGAAGCTTTAAGGTGTTGTTTCTTGTCCCGAAGAAAATAGCTTGTTTTACTCGGTATAGGTTGTTGCATCCCTAATATTTCAAGTTCTAATTTACGTAACTGCTGCTGAACATTTAAGAACTTTTGTTCACTAGAGCTATCTGAAACAAAATGGTTACTCTGTACAATTTCCAATAATCGCTGCCCATGGCTGGCACAAAATATATCAACTAATAAATTATATTCATTATGAGTTAAAGCAAAAGATACCCAAAAACTCCAAAAGCCTTTAGTGCGTTCAAATAATACCGAGTCACCAATTTGCACCGATTGCCATTTCGCTAATAATGCGCTTAATTGGTGAAACAATAAGTAACTATCAACAAGTGAACTTCCAGCTAAAGAGTTAAGTTTAGTTAACTCTTCAATAAAATCACCTGAAAAATAATTCATTCTTTCATAAAGGTGTACAACACTTTGTAATGTTAAAAGCATCGCCTCCTTATCGTTCTCATCACTATAAAGTAAGGTTAATTGTAATTGAGTTTCAGCAAGCTCATCGATAAACCTATAATCATTATGGTTTGAATGTAAACTAAAAAAAAGATCATGCGCTTGTTGAAACTTAGCTTTTGCATATGGATAATCACGACAATTTTTAAATATAATTCCAATCTGGAACCAAGTATCAGCAAGTTCATCAGCATGTGGAGATTGACAATTACTAGCTCCTAACTGTAAATACAACTTTTCAACCTGCTCTAATAATATTTTTGCCTTGCTAGTTTCATTTTGAGCATGCCATACGATGGCAATATTCATCCATGTTTCAGCCAACTCATCTGCATAAGGTGAAAAGCTATGATTTGCACCTAGCTTTAAATACAAGCCTTTAGCTTTATTCAATAATTGTTTGGCAATATCCCACTGCTTTAAATTACGTTTTAAAATACCCCAGTGCAGCCATATATCCGCCAACTCATCAGAAAATGAAGAGGCTATGTCTTCTCCACCCAAACCCAAAAAAATATCTTGTGAAAACCGAAAATAATCCTCTGCTTCTGTCCAGTGTAATCGTTCAGATTTAAGTAATGCTAAATCAAAAGAGATTATTGCTTGCTCTGCAACAAAAGAAGTCCCAAGATTTTGATAAAAAGTTAATGCAGAAATCAAAGAGCTCTCAGAACCCTCCCAATGCCTTAATTCACGCTGCAATTTTCCTAACGTATGATAAGTCTTCGCAATTTTAAGCTGGTGTGATTTAGGGGGAAAGAGAGTAAAGTCCTGCTTTAATAAATCATCTAACACAGATTGACTCCGCATTAATTCAGAAGTAGCAGTAGCACTATAAGGCATTTCTGGAGACATTATTTATACCTTTCACACATAAGCTCTAATAAACAAAAAACTATCATCCAAATACAACAACAATATCAGCACCACCCTTCTCGTAAGACATTCCAGATAAACAAGGTGTTCTTAAAGGATCAAAATCTAACTCATTTATGCACTCCCAGTCTAATTCAACCGTAAAACATGCGCGATCAAGGCTTTTAAATACCTCAGAATATTCCTCCGTTAAAATACAAGGAATGCTATAACGTAAATTTTTATAATAATAAAACACGTAAATATTTATCACAGTCGTTGGAGCGGGTAAATCATCAAAAACAGATTCAGGAATGCTTAAGGAAATAGTACAATTTTTAGATGAAGGACTGCTTTTAATCGTCAACTCTTGTTTAGCATCATTAGAAAGCCATACTAGACTTTCATTACTTCGATGAATGCCCGAAATTTTTGGAGTAACATTTGCTAACCGAGGAACAATTTGATATTTGAGTTTTTTATATACAGTAAGGCAAGGTTTTGGACTCTCTGTTTTTGCATCAACCTTCACGATACCAGAGTTACAAGTTCCTAGACTACTAGAATTGTCACCTACCATAATACCCTCACTCAATAATGATACTTTCTTATGCTCAATCAACGATAACTGCTCATGCAAGTCAACCAATAAAAAAACACTCCATAATAAAGTAGGCGTTGGGTGTTTCGCATAAAAAGGGAAATAACCACTCGGCTTATCAAAATTAACCGTATTACGCTGTTTATAATTATGTAAAAACAACGACCAAGGTTCAGTATTTAAAACCAATTTATAGGGTGTATATACGCCACTATGGAACAATTTTTGCTTTTTTCTTACTGCGCTATTTACGGGTAAACCATGTAACGTAAAACAACTTGCAGGCTTTATTACACTTCTATTATTTAAAAATTTATCTAAATTCTGATCTAAAAAAACAACCAGCCGACTAGGGTAAGAAAAATGATAAAGTGTTTGATAAATATCAAAAGAGTCTGATGTTAAAGCTGAATGACTATCATTCAAGACAGAAATTAACGATGGATTTAATTTACTTTTTTCAGGTAACTCCAAGCTTTCATGTTTAAAAGCCTGCCAAACAACAGCTAAACATGCAAAAACTAAATGACTGAATATTTGATCTTTAGCATCATGCGTATTACTACTATGTCGAAAATAATCATCAACACCATCAAAAAAATTTGGGTTTAAGCTTTCAGCAGTATTAGGAAAAACTCGTAACAATGTTTCTGCTAAAACAATATATGCAAATTTTTCTTTAAATGAATGATAAATACTATCAGAGTACAAATCTTTCAGTGCTATATCACCTAAAGACATGGGGCCATTAGCTAAGTGTAATAACTGACTTTTAACTTCAATACTTTCCGCACTAGAGAGTCCAATTGATTCCAAAGGAGAAGTGTAATAATCACTACTCTGTAAATTACATTCAATGTTGGGGAGGATATATTTTGAAAAAATTTCTAAAAATGACATATAAGCTCATATATAAATAACTGGAAAATAATTTACAGTCTCGAATTTAATTTAATGAGAAATTTCAGATGACATAAGTTTGATCTCCTCAACTTCCCCTAGTTTTGAATTTGCTAATGAGTGACTACCAAGGGCCAAGCCCTCAATCACTGCTTCTTCGGGTAAACTAATATTTTTACTATTATCTAAAGCTCTATTTTCACCTAATATCACTATTAGTTTTGTGCGTGAAGCATCAGTTAATAAAATTTTTCTTGCGGCCTTAAGTGCATTATCTGAACACTCAGTTACCACTCCAATATATAGGCTTTTACTTCTTACTAAGAGTGATTCTCTAATCTCCAAAAGAGCATCTGCAATACTAGATAATAAACCTACTCTATTTTTACTTTCTTCATTTTGACGTATATCTGTAATAGCCATTATCGCTAAATTAGGGACAATTAATTCAGGCCTATATTTCATTTTCTTAACTATGTGTATTAACTCATCTTCAGAATTCACATGACACATCATCTGAAATAATTTTTCTGGGAATCCTACAATAGCCTGCTTTAATTCATATTTTATTTCATCGGGAAATAATAACCACTCTTGATGAAGCTTAGCATTAAGAATGTCCTCGGCTTCCTGTTCTCCAAAGTTTGGTAAACGATTTAGCGTACTTTGAATATCCCTTACAAAAATACTCCATACTGTTTTGCTATTATTTTCAACTAAAAAATGTTGTTTTATATCAGAAAGTAACTCATCAAGTTCACTAGTTAATGAAAAATTATTCTTATCTTGTAAAGAAAAATCAATAATGACATTGCACAACCGCGTAGCAATTACAGCTGAAAATTCATTTTGATATTCATCAATAAATAGTATTCTCCGTACTGCTACCCATTTTCTATCAATCAACTCTTCACTACCAGCAGTAGTAACTTCATTATTTAACCTATCCTTTCTTAAAAAAAGTGCAGCCTCAAGATGAAGGGTCGCATATTGAACAATCTCTTGATTTGTATTATTTCTATCCTCAATTTCTGAAAATAATTGTATAAAATTATTTAAATGATAAATTTCTCCGCATGCCAAAAGTTTATCAATATAAATTAAATACTCACTGGATGAATCGAATAACCCTTGAAGTACTTGGGATAACTTTACCCTCAGACCGACACGCCCCGAAAATTGCACATAGCGTCTATTATTACGCTTTACACGATTTACTACCCAAGCAGTGTGATTATTAGTGCTAATGTTACCGTTTGTCGCATCATTAAATTGCTGAAGTATATCTTTATCAAATCCCTTAAGTGGCGTATTAAACATTTCATAAAACTCACTTAATTTTTCAATTAAATATGGTTCATCAATTGTGTAATCTCGCTGGTTTTTCTTAGAAAATGTCATGTAAGTATACGGTGTAGACCCTATAACAATACTAGGTAATAGGTCATAGAGTGAATAACGCTCATCTATAATTGTTTCAAATATTTGCTCTCTAGTATTCTCCTTAAAATTTGCTATTTGCAACCTTTCCCAGCCCAAAATATCAGATAATTCATTTAGATTTGTTGTCTTCGATTCACCTAATTCAAAAGTAAGCTTTTGACTTGTTATATCATGGATAACATAGGCTTTATCTATTGCATATGAATTTTGTTTATTAGTAAAAGTAGGCTCATTATGTGGAAACCAAACATCTAAAAATGTATTTTTTAGCATGGAAATACCACTCATTTGTGTTACCACCAAAGCTGCCTGTTGAGTTGGATGAAGTTTAATCAAATTTTGAATATCATACATATCAGACAAACTTAATGAATCAGCATTTTTTATAAAAAACACTGCAATGTCAGGTAATTTTTTAAAACGTTTTTTTCCAAATAATGCTCTCTTAAACCACCTTTTATGCCCTTCATCAGAAAAGGTGAAAAACCATTTAATCAATGACCATTTTTTTAATTTAGTATAATCAAACCAGTCCACAACATAAGGAAAACCGAATATCTCACATAATTTTTTAAAACAACCATTTATGCTAACGTAAAGCGATTTTGGAAGGTTAGAGTTATTATCCTTATTAAAAAGGGTCAAATAACAAAGTACTGAAACTGAAAAAGCAATTTTTTTGCTTACATTAACCCTAAAATATTCTAAAAATTCCCCCCTTATAAAAAGTAATGAGGGAGAAATATCCATATTGAATAGCCATATAAAAATACCATACAAACTAATAATAAAAGATAGAACTGAAAATACACCGACAAGCGTAGGGAATGTAAAAGTAAGAAACATGTTTTTTAGAAAAAAGATAGGCCATAAAAACCATTTAGACTTTCCTTCAAAAAAATCATTCTCAATAAAAGAAGAGTTGTTATTGTCGTTGTTATTCTTAATACTGCTAACATCAAACTCTTTTACCGTAATAGAAACGGGTTCGCTGCTTGATGATATTGCCAGCTCTTTAACTGTTTCAATAAAATTATCTACATCCTTAGGATTATTACTTACCAACGCGACTGTCCATGTAGGTAACTTTGAATCATAATTTTGAGATGCACTATGAAATTTATTAAAGAATGTTTCTAGAATTAAATTCAACCTATTTAAGTTAGGCTGACTAGTTTCTTGGGTAAGTGGTCTATGCAAAAACGCATCTGCTTGTAATTTATATAGATAGGTATTTTTAGAGCAATTTACACCATATATATTACTTAAACTACTCTGCATTGAGCTAACCGGATCTGTCTGCCTATTTGATTGTTTTTCTACTTCTTCATCTTGCCAAAATTTATTAAAACAATCGATACAACCGCCTTCTCCAACAAAGTCTGCTAAGGCATAAAATTCTAATGAGATTTCATTGTTTTTTATTTTATACTGCAACCATAAACTTAATAATTTTGTTTCTACCTGCTGAATTAATAGTTCATACTTATTAACACTACAGATGTTTTTTTGTAAGGTAATATTTATTCCACCTGTACTCTCTGCTGGATAAATATCAATTTTATTATTCCAACATTCATTTTTACTAAGTGAAACATTATCAACGCCAACAGAAATACCAAATAAATAGTTTAAATAAACGATATTATTACTAACTATTAATTTAAAATCGTTTAAAATTATACCATTCATTGGTATAATATCAATACCGTTATGGTTACTCCAGCATTTATTGTTAGTGAGTGTTATATTGCCTTGAGTTACTACAATTCCAGAACCTCTATTATGATGGCAGCGATTCAGTTTAGCAGTAGCCTCATCAAACCCTACTTCTGACACAATTGAATCATTTATTATTGCTATTCCACCGCCAAAATTCCCCCAACACTCATTCCCAATAATTACCGCTAGAGTTGAATTTATCTGTATCCCATTCCCTTTATTATGATGACTCTTATTATTCTTAACGACAACATCTGACAGTATTTTTTTAGATTCACGTGTGTAAATTAAAAATCCAATGCCATTATTTCCCCAGCAAAAATTACGAATAATCTCTCCTTTAGCAGATACCCATTTAATTCCGAACCCATTATTATTAAAACTGTGATTATTTTCAATATAAGCAATAGTTTTTTCAATGCTTGGAAAATTGTTAGTAACTACTAAAAAACCTGCCTCCTTATTACCCCAACATTTATTTTCAATAAGCTGTGCGCTAGCTTCAACATAAATCCCATGCAGATTATCATAACATCGATTATTAAAAGCTATGACATTAGGCTGTACATTAGCCAAGCTCTCATTATGAACCCTTGAAACTAAGATACCTACCTGATTATCCCAACATATATTTTCAATAATTTCAGTTTTTGTATTTCTAAGTTCAATTCCTGATAATCTATTACTATAACAGCGGTTTTTGCTAATAATAACATCAGAAACCTTACCAATTTCTACAGGTACATCATTAGGGGGTGTATTTGAAGGAACTTTAGTATGATCTTGGTGCGCGTACAGACCAACCTGAATGCCATGCATTTCATTAGCGTAGCATTGATTATCAATTATTTTCCCTTGAACTGAGCTGAAATTAATAGCGCAGACTTTGAATCTATGTATTGAGCAGCTAATTATTAAAACATCCTCAGATTTGTATGAATATATACCATTACCAGCATCTTCACTGCCATCTAAGAAACATTTCTTTATAGTGATATTTAAGCTATCATGAACAAATAGATATGCATGACCTTGACCATTAGAAAATGGTGCAAGAGATATAAAACTAATATTTTCAAGAAGGACATTTTCACTACAAATTTCAATAATTGGACACTTATAAACCTGAAAAATAGTTTTATCACTCCCTAAAAGAGAAATATTTGAAGGGATTTTTAAAGTCTCTTCCCCATAATAGTCACCAGACTCAATAATAACTTTATCATAAGCTTTGGCAAGCTCAAGGTTTGCAACAATACCAGCCCATCCATCACTGTGTTTACAGTATAATTTAGCCATAAATACCCAAAAATCCCTTAACTATCAATATGAACCTAGTAAAGTAAACATATTTAAATTTTCGAATATGCCACAACCTGCTCTTCAACTTGTTCTCTAAATTCGAGGGGATCAGATATTTTATGGAAAGGTTCTTTTGTTCCTCCCACTCCAGTGACAGCAATAGAACCATAGTCCAATACACGCTCTAGTATTTCCTGATCAACCTGAACACCTTCAATTTTTGTCAGCATAATGTCTGATGAATCTCGGCCAATAAATCCTGTCTTAATAATCACTCGTTGATTCGTAACACCAAATTCAGAGGTTAAATACTTAATATATGGTGTAATAGCAGTTAACAGTGCGATAACCACCACTACCCCTCCACCCGTTGCTGACCATGCCTTTAAGGTAAAAAATGGGATTGAAACAATTACCCATATTATTGGCCAAAGAAAAATTATCCAATGCAATTTGGCCTGATAAATAATTTCTTCATCTTGCAATAAGTTATCTTCAATGTAGCTCATAGTTTATTTATATATTGTGTTGTTTGTTAATATTATTTTACAGAAGGCTGTCTTTTAAATTTGTGGGAATATTTTTTCACTAGATCTCCCCGCTTATCATCTGCTTTTCAAACTCACTAAAAAATTCTTTTTCTGGTTTACCTAGCATTAGTTTAGAAACTTTAACAAATCCAATACCATAACAATCATTTCGATTAACTAAATCTGCACTTTGCTTATTTTCCTCTGCTTCATTCATATCAATATTTCCAAGAAAATCCATTTCTATAAAACTTGCTTGGCCTTCCATAACTTCATCACTTGGCCTTGCTAGATTACTATTCTGGCATACAATAAACTGCCATATATGGGTTAACTCATGTGCCAGAGTCGTGCGCATATCTAATGATGAAAAGCCATTTTCAATAACAATTATAAACTGGCCATCTTCACGCTGAGTTGCAAAACCGATAGCTCTTGGTTCAAAAGCATCCGTAGGAATAAAACATTCACCTTTTCTCTCGTGCAAAGTTGAAGCATTCACCATGTCTACTCCAATATTTCTCGTTAAACTAATGCCATATCTTAATTCCATTTTTTTAATAACATCATCAAGGTGTTCTTTAAACTGCTCTACTGTATCTATTGCATTTTTAGAGCAGTTACGGCAACGATTTCTTTTATCTTTTAATACCTCAAATACATCTATATTTGTACCACAAAAATCGCAATTTATAATATTTTCTTGCTGCTCAGAATCATCAAAATCTGTTGTAATAGGCTCAAGTAATGC
>ENA-OSET01002476-OSET01002476.1-sediment-metagenome-genome-assembly--contig:-NODE-2476-length-17883-cov-25.653431_pt1 | contig 17883 bp, 11 predicted proteins | sample MGYA00237882_ERZ534229 | MGnify/ENA primary metagenome ERZ534229 (study PRJEB26408, sample SAMN06266212) | sediment metagenome | isolation source: Hudson Canyon methane seep mesocosm | place... | reverse complement strand
ACTTAAATAGCTATAATTTGTATTCCCTTTGAAAATGATTACTCAACTTGTCCACTGTCGGCTTCGGGTCGGCTTCTGCCGTTTGATTAGAGCCGTCCCTAATGTGCCAGATGCGGTCATTCGCTCAATGGTATCTTTATATTTGCAGATGCTCAGTACATATGAATGTTGCTATAGACACAAGGTACTTATAGTCCCTCGGCTTCACGGCCGTTGAGCAACAATGAGCAATACTTACCCCGTATTCTTTCGAAGAGGATATTCTGATTTAAGTAGAATAAAAAAATACACTCCTAATCCCGATGAATTAAAGGAGCTCTACATTTAAAAAACAAGAATGTCATACCATGATGAGCAACGGCAGTTTCCGACGTGAAATGTCGCATAGATAATGTATACTTAACTTTATACACAATCAATTTCATTTATATCACAAGTTATGTGTAAATTCGAGTAAGGCATTATTATGAGAGACCCTGAGCGTATTAAAGAGCTGTTAGATCTTGTAAATGAGGTTTGGCAAAAGACCCTGATTTACGATTCAATCAGCTAATTTATAACCTTCAATGGGGGTACTCTCAAAAGAACGGAAATGCCGGACAAATCAAAGAAGTAGAAAGTGATGGGTTTACCCGTGTTGGTTTCGATTTATTCAACCTCGAAGACAATGAATTTTTGGCTTACCTTCAAAAAGTCGCATCAAGTGGAAACTATTAGTAAAACACATAACAAAGCGGTCAATTTCGTTCGCTCCGCTCACTGGGACAGCTTACACGCCGCTTCGCTCTGTTCCAGCTGCCCATTACCGCGGCGTTGGGAGGAAATTTTCTGGTATGTTCGTAACTGATAGTGAGCTACATATAGGAGATTGGCATTTTGGTTGGAATGGAAATGTAAGCGATGACTTATTAAGTAATCCACATTTCATGTTAGCAATGATTGGCGAAAATGTTGAAGCTCTAAAATATGCTAATAAATCGTTAAAAACTGACCATGATTTTGTATTAAAAGCTATATCCCATTGTGGCTCGGCTCTGAAATATGCAGATAAATCTTTTCGTGCTGATCGAAAAGTAGTTCTGGCTGCCATTGATCATGCTCCTCTCTGGGATAGTGAGGTTTGGATGTATGTCGACGGATCTTTACATACTGATCGTGAAGTGGTTTTGGCTGCCGTTAAACATGATGAAACAGCCCTAAAATATACAAATAACGCCTTGCGAGCTGATCGTGAAGTGGTTTTAACTGCTGTCGAACATGATGGTACTTCACTAATATATGCCGATATATCTTTGCGTGCTGATCGAGAGATAGTTTTAGCCGCCGTGAACAGTGTGCACAATGATGGTTTAGCCCTGGAATTTGCTGATGAACCTTTACGTGCTGACCGTGAAATAGTTTTAGCGGCAGTGAATAGTAATGGTTGGGCTCTGGAATTTGCTGATGAATCTTTGCGTGCTGATCGTGAAATAGTTTTAGCTGCAGCGGTGAACAAATATGGTTCCGCTCTAGAATACGCTGATAAAACGTTTCGTGGTGATCGTGAAGTGGTTTTAGCCGCTGTGAACAGTAATGGCTGCGATCTAGAGTTTGCTGAGGAATTCTTGCGTGCTGATCGTGAAATCGTTTTAGCTGCTGTAAACAGTAATACTGGTAATGCTCTAGAATTTGCTGATGAGTCTTTGCGTGCTGATCGTGAAATAATTTTAGCTGCTGTGAACAATGATGGGGGGGCTCTAGAATTTGCTGATGAAGCTTTGCGTGCAGATCGTGAATTCATTTTAACTGCTGTTAACTGTAATGGTAGAGCTCTAGAGTTTGCTGATAAAACGTTTCATTCTGATCGTGAAATAGTTTTAGCTGCTGTGAACGAGCATGGAAACTCGCTGAAATACGCTGATAGATCTTTACGTGCTGATCGTGAAGTGGTTTTAGCTGCTGTGAACCATTGTGGTTGCCGTGGTTTGGCTCTGGAATTTGCTGAGAAATCTTTGCGATCTGATCGTGAAGTGGTATTGGCAGCAGTACGCCAATGTCCTTCAGTTCTAAAATACGCTGATCAATCTTTACGTGCTGACTGTGAAGTGGTTTTGGCTGCTGTGTACCAAGATTATTCGGCTCTGGCATTCGCTGACAAATCTATATTAACCGATACAGCCTTTATGAAACTGTTCCGTGCCATACAGACAAAATTCCATTTAGACATCGACATTACCTTAGATGATATGCATCTCTTTAACTATGTTGAGGAAAATGTATTTATGACTACTACGATCATGACTATTTATCCATACAAGTATGAAGATTTATGGGTTTTTGACGATCCTTATATGGGACTAGAGAAAGAGCCTTTTGTTTCAGGGGCTGATGACATTATTGATATGATGGTTTTACCGCTAAAAAATGCTGATGATGGACTTAAACTGCTATTTTCAAAAACAGACTTTGATGGTTCTCAACACATTTTAACTCGTTTGTTTTCTGAAGATGATGGCTGGTGGTATCTACATGAAGAGAGTGGTATGCAAGGGTGGCTAAGCCCCACCCTCTTTAAGTATTTCAATGATGTACCTGAAATCCTTTATCTAGCCGCCGTCAATGAAATAGCTCCATAATCGGAAACCACATATTGGGACTATTTCGATTAAGCTATGGTAATCTTTAAGAGCTATAAATACATTGGAAAACTTAAGAGCTATGAACACATTAAATGATATTTTGAATCAAGAAATTATCGACAATCCGGAACAGTGGTTTGAATCTGTATGTAAGATACTTTTCTACAGAACAGTTTTTCATATCAAAGACCAGCGTTACAAGATCACAGAAGCTGAGCTTTACCTAAAAACCGATGATCTGAATGATCATCCTGATGTGTTCACTCATGGAAGTCATGAACAAAGAAAGTCAGGATTGTTTTATTTCCATAAAAAGGGAAGAGGAGGAATTGACATTACCTTTGGAAAAGAAAGCAGCAGGTACGGAGGAATTCTGCTTAGAGGTATGGAAAGTCTTGATGATAAATCATATATTGATGGGCCCCTCAAGTTATCTCAAAGAATTGTGGAGGATTTGGGGGGAGAGAATGTTAAAGATGTCGTACGAACACTGGATATTGATATTTTTAACGATGAAGATCTATGGCTAGAAGAAACCTCGGGCAATGACCAAGTCAATGTCATTTATAAGGCTCCAAGAGTGGGGCTAGCTTTATCTAAGGATGTTGAGAGCCATCTACCCTATTTTGCTAAACTTTACCGCTACTTAGCTGATCCACTGAAGACCAAGAAGGGTAAAGAGTTATTATCAGTTGCACTTAAAAACCAAGGACATGATCCCCTGCTTTTACTCGAAGGCTTAGGAAAAAATACTTTAAATAACTACATGGCCCTTTTTCAAGCAGGTGTTGAGTCAGATCTTCAAGACTCCTATAAAAACAATGAACTATTTCATATTGGGGTATTCGGCGAGCTAAGCCGTAATAATTAATTAAAAGATTAATATTATCGATGAGGTTACGCTCCATACACCGTGCTAAGGATGGCACCTTGTTAAATTAAATCCAGGCCCTGGAGCCATTGTCCAAAATGGGCATAACAGTGTTTTTTATGAAGCCATATTTTTAAAGTCAGGCTGGGAAAGAGAGCCAACTTTTTGTTATTGATGATGCAATATAATCCCAACTTTTTATGAATTAATCAATTAAGCGGCTGACCGCTTTGGGTCGACAAGCGCCCTTTGAACAATTCGTCGCTAACGTGCCAGAAGGGGTCAATCAATTAAGTTTTGGGTATCATTTATTTTACAATGGCAGAGCGGTGTTATAACAAATCAATGTTGATTGACTTGTCAGATTGAAGTCATTATCTTAAAACCGATCTGAAATATTTTATAAAAATATATTCAGTTTCTTAGTATAAATGACCTTAGTCATCACCCTTTAAATCGTCCCATAATGTTCTTTGAATGCTTTATTAAAACTTTCTAATGCTTCTGGAAACCTTTTCGTGATTTTCTTTTTAACTCTATTAAATTTGGGGGGGATCAAAATTTGTCTACCTGGATTTGCTGGATCAGATTTAGTTAAATGCTCCATGTTGTTACGTTCTTCATATAACTGATCCATTATCCTGCCAGCTTTTTCAGCCTTTACCCCATGCCTGTTAATTTGTATGTACCTTGAACGTTCTACACCCGCATTTCCTTGGGGAGTTGGATCTTCATTCAGCACTTCTTGTAGATAGTGAATCACAATACAATCTACGACTTTAATTGCACTTATCAACCATGAGTGAAGTCTTGAGTCTTCCTCAAGAGAAGCAAATCTAATAAAGATGGAAACACATGCATGAGCATGTCCTTGGGCTAAAGTATAATTCTCATTGAGGACGCCAGAAAAATCGAATATTTCTTCAGTACCTAATATATCGTTACAGAAGTAGACAAAAGTATCTTGTTTATCTTCGATTGAAGCAGTTTCTTTCCCTATCAAATCGATGATGATTATTTTTTCATTTGCTAGAAGGTTAATGTTTTCAACCTTTTCCTTTATCCCGATTAACGTGTCTAAATATCCCATTATAAGAACCAATCCTTAAGGTTATTCATTGGTATATTTAGATGCTGTTTACGAATTAAATTAAGCACGGACTCCTTTACATATTCCTCTTTCTCTTTTTTTAAGATAATGCTGAGTGAATCGAATAAATGAGAGTCATTCTTTATTGCTTCGACTAGAATGCTGTAATACCCCAGCCTAGCTAGAGGGCTTTCTTCTACTTCAAGATCTTTTATAGCTTTTTGTTGTCTCGTTAAATCATTACCTAAAACCTTGCTGTAGATATTCAACACTTGATACTTAACCCATTCAAAGTGTTCAAAATCATCTAAAATATTTTCAAATTCCGAATAATAGTCCTCCAGTGAACTGTAATATTTTAAATTCCAAACCATAGAATTTGCTTTCCAATATATGTGCTTGATCCCAAACAACCATACTTTGACAAGCTCTTTACGTGGTGAATACTTCTCAATTGAGTTTATCGCTTTAACAGTCACTCTCCACTTTTGAGAAAGAGTTAAGAATCTTCGGATAGCTTTTTTGGGAATTGACTCTAAAACTGAAGTAGATTCATATATCGAATAGATATCAAGCAATTCTTCCTCAATTGTTTCAAGAGCATGGAAATAAAGTATTTTTGCCATCTTTTCTGGCAGTTTGTGAGTGCCAGTAGTCTCAGTTTTCTTAAGTTGAGTCTGATCCTGGATAACAATACCATCATCTATCTCATCTTCTACTTTTTGTTCTAAAGGTATCCCAGAACCATCTAGTAGAAGGTCTTCATCCTCCTCATTATCCCTAGCTGGTTGAATTACAGTTTTACTAGTATTTATGCTGAGTGCTCTTCCTTTTAAAAATCGGTCTACAAGGGCTAATGTTGATAATAGTGCCTTTTCACTCTCCCCATAAATCCTAATATCATCCATAAACCGAAAGTAACTTAGCTCTCTTTTTATTACGAGCGTATCAAGACCATCAAGAAGGATATTAGCCAATAAAAACGAGGCAGCGGGACCTTGAGGTATTCCGACACCAAATGTAGACATATCTCTTGTTCCAGACCATGAGTTTAGACATCTCTCTAAAAGGTCTAATATTTTTGTATCAATGCCTAACTTGTGGAGTTCGAGAATGAGTGTTGAATGAGGAATGCTATCAAAAAATCCTGTAATATCAGTTTCAAGCTTCCATTGAATTGACCCAGATTCTAAGGTGGTGCTTACTCCTTCGATAAACCTGTTATAGAGGCTTACGTAATATTCAAAAAAGTAGAAATCTGGATCATCTTCATCTAATAGATCTATACCTTTACTGACATTTTCGTTTAGCACACTTCCATAAACATACTCTCTGGTTTTTGATAAGTGACCATATAATTTAAATGCTATTTTGTCAGCTATTGCTTGATAAACGATAGCATCACTGATCCTTAAGACTGTTTTCGTCCTTTGAGTACCACCTTGTTTAGGTTCGTAATATTTAAAAGGACGTATAGGCTCGTATTCATTATTAGCAAGCTTTTGATAGAGCTCATTTAGATATTTATCAATATCTGTTGAATAGACACTGATGCCAAAATAATCCTTTGTATCAGCTCCTACACTGGCATTTACTCTTTCCCAAGCAAGCTTTAAATCTTGAATATTAAAAAGACTCTCTGTATTTAAATTACTCATAGGTTTACAAATATATTATTTCTTTTTTAAATTAAATTTTGCTATTTAGTAAACTAAAATAGTCAGCTCAAGCAACAGTGTAGCTCAAATATATTTGCTACACATATATTTATTCCTCCTTAACAACTGACTTATACTGACTGTTTTTTAGCCTACTTTTGAGAAGGAAATATCTATGTCCGCTTCGGGTCGATAACGGTCAATTTACATCTGGCTCAGATACCAAAAGTATCAGCTTAATTTAAACAACTAAGTTGTTACCCTCTTCATAAAGACTAAATATTTTCACCCGCCTGGACAACTCTAGGCCAACGATTATGAATATGAGAGTCTTCCACTTCAGGTTCAATAGTAACCACGTAGATTCGCTGTTCATTATTATCCTTAGCAAATAATCCTTGAAGATACTGCCCCTTCCCTAAATCATACCAATGGGATTGCCCTTCAAAGTCTTTTTCCATGAAGCTAAGAATAGGTATCTTCAGTGGCTTGGGAAAGTATTTATCCCATCGACCGCCATAGATTGAATCTAATCTAGCCCAGCCCCCCATTGGTAGATTGCCACCTTGAGACTGCCGTCTTCCCCATGGCAATAAAATGATACCTCCATCTTTCTTCTGCACTGGCAATACTGCTTTAGGGTTTGGAAAGTATTGCCTTATAACCTCTCCTTGGTGCTCAAAGTAAACGCCACCACACATTAAATTGTCTTCCTGTGTCCTGAAGGCTTCCATGACGGTGCAATTACATTTGGCATACCGCTACGATCAGTCAACCTACTTGGTGCTAGTGTAAATTCACCATAGCGTTCATTAATTAAGTCTACGACCTCGTTTAACTGACTACGCTTATTATCCTCTTCAGTATCAGTAAACATATCTGTTTGATGCTCCGTATGTGGATTGAGTGCCGTTACTTGTACCTGCCATACCCCTTCACCTTGCCAGTGCTTCATTGTGAAACGTCTACATTGAGTAAACAGCGTTTGTCCATCATCAATAGCGTAGCTAAGTTTAGCTTTTGTTTGCAGCCACCCCTGCTCCGTTTTAAGTCCGATATAAAAATTATTCGCTTTAAACTTATGCATTCTTAAGCGAGATGCAACCTTCTCACTCATATGTTGAAAGTAAGTAAGGATAGTTGGCAAGTCACTTGTTTGAGGTGGCATGACTTTACCGTGACCAATCGTTTTAGGAGACTTAATATCCGTATGTATTGGCTCAGGATCTCTTCCCTGAGCCATGAGCCATATTCGTCTACCAATGTTACCAAAACGCTTTGCAGGGATGCTGATAGGAATACTCTTCATATCACCGCAGTTAATGACTCCATAGTCTTTGAGGAAGCTCGCTGTACCTGTATTGATACCACTAAGCTCAGTAACATGAAGTGGTGCTAATGTTGCCTCAGACTCCCATGGTAATATTTGAGTTAAGCCATCTGGTTTATTAAGTTTAGCTGCATATTTAGCCGTAGTCTTATCACCACTAACGCCAACACTACATGTTAAGCCTGAGACATCACTCACAGTTTTTTTAACCAGCCTAGCTATTTCTAATGGTGTTCCTAATAGTGACTGACAATGAGTAACATCAAGAAATGCTTCATCGACAGAGTAGACTTCCAAATCAGGAGTGATGCTTTGTAACGACTCCATGATCTTCGTAGATATTTCAGCATAGCGGTACGGTCTTGAGGGTGCCTGTATTAACTCAGGACAAAGCATTCTAGCTTCCTTGAGCCTCATTCCTGTTTTAATACCGTATGCTCTAGCCTCATAACTAGACGTAATGATGGTAGAGCCTTGAATACCATTAGTTACAGCTACAGGTCTGTTACGCCAGAAAGGATTATCTTGTTGCTCTACTTGCGCAAAGAAACAGTTCATATCTATCAAGATTATTACTCTTGACCAGTGCTGTTTATCTAAAGACATGAGCTATAGATGGGCATGATAAAGTCGGTACTGAATACTCATGATTTTCCCTTCCCTTAATGAGAACATATTGAGAAGAAAATATAGAGAATATTTGCTTTTAGGTCAACAAGTATTTTCTTAAGGTATTATGTTCTTCGATAAGCACGTTTCTAGATTGTACTAATTCAGACTTGAGATAGGCTTAAAAGCAAAGTTTTGATACCGACTGATAGTCCGTTAAGTGCCAAAATAAGACAACCGTTAAGCATGCTCACACTTTGATAAATGATTGTGGCAGTCCAGTTGCGGTGCATATTTGTCTAGTATAAGCACACAAAAGGCCAAAACTGTTCGCATGAAAATGGACACTGATAAATCCTGCTTAGTCAAATGTTTGAATACATAGAAGTTGATTACAATAAAAATAGAAGGCATAGTGTTCTGGGCTGTTTAAAACATTAATAATTGAATCACCTAGGGCTGTGTACTTTTACAATAACGAAGGTCACTTAACGTATGTCCAATAGCATCAGTAGTACCGAAAATAATAATAGAAATAAAATTTATGATGAATGTGTGCATATAGTTTATAGGCAAAGAGCTAAAAATCTTTATTCACATCTATTTACATCGCTCCTCCCTCTTTATCTGGGATGGAATGGGGAGGGCTGGCTCGAAAACTCCCTTTTGGTTTCTTTATTATGGGTATATGTTCTTAGCGGTTTCTATTTTCATCCTTTGTCAACTGCCCCATCATTACAAAAGGTTAAAATTAAAAGCTGGGCAAATATGCTGTACTTCCAAATGGTACTGATAGGGCTTTTATATAACTTTATGTTCATAAATCTTGCTTTTCATGGGGCCGAGAATGCGATGGTTTATCTTTTGCTAATCACGGCTCTTTTTTCTGCAGGAGCTGTTGGACGTTATCAGCACCTCAAAGGGCTTAGTGTTACTTTTATTTTTAGTGCTATGTCCTTCCAACTCATTTATTACCTGACCATGGCCAATGTTGAAGGTACATTAATGGCCTTTGTGATCCTTATTTTTATAATTTTCATGTCAAATATAGGCTTTCAACTTCATAAAGAAGCGATAAATACCCTTACACTTAATTTTGAACTTATCACAGCCAATGAAAAGTTAGAACAATTAGCTCGAACAGATGCATTGACCAGCTTGAATAATCGTAGATCATTTTTTGAGCTGGGAGAAATACTTCTAAAAAGTACAAAAAGGCATAGACGCCCTTTGTCTGTAGTAATGCTAGATATTGATAACTTTAAGTTTATTAATGATTCCTATGGTCATCCAGTGGGAGATGAAGTGCTCAAGGCTGTAGCAAGCACTCTTATCCGAGGAGTTAGAGATTCAGATTTTACTGGCCGAGTGGGAGGGGAAGAATTTGGAATTATCCTCCCAGAAACTAACCTACCAAAAGCTCGCGAGTTGGTTGAACGTATCAGAAAAGCGGTAGAACAAACTAATATTCATATTGAAGGTCAGGATATAAGTGTGACAGCGAGCTTCGGAATAGCAGAATATAAATCAGAAGATAATCATAATTTCGAGAAGCTAATTTCCAAGGCTGATATTGTGTTATATAGAGCCAAGAATGGAGGAAAAAATCGGATCGAAACATTTAAATAGAAATGGTAAGATCAGCAATATCTATACAATGATTATTTTACTAATCCAAGCAAACCAATCTCTCGGTAGTTTTTCTTAGTTTATGGAACTATTATCTGAGTTAGGCCTCTGGGGACTGGGTATATCAGCCTTCCTGGCTGCTACTATCTTGCCGCTCAGTTCTGAGTTAGTACTATCAGCATTACTACTGGCCGGTGAAAACCCACTCACACTTATTATCATCGCAACGTTCGCTAATGTATTAGGTTCAATTGTCAATTATCTGATAGGTCGCTGGGGCGCTGATACTATTCTCCACCGCTGGTTTAAGCTGTCACAACAACAAACCGATAAGGCTGAACAACAATTCAACCGCTATGGCAAGTGGTCGCTGTTGTTTGCATGGGTTCCTATTATTGGCGATCCCTTAACATTCGTAGCCGGCATGCTGAAAGTTAATCTTGGCATTTTTATCTTATTGGTCACGCTAGGAAAGGCATCTCGATATTGGATCATTTCACAAGCAATCTTAGCAAGCCAAAGTTAATATCGTTAAAATTCTATAAATGTACATTAACCTGCCGTAATTAACTCTTGAAACTCTTCTGAAGGTACGGGCTTAGAAAATAAAAAGCCTTGTCCATAATCACAGCCCGCATCTAGTAATAATTTCCGCTGCTGTTCAGTTTCAATCCCTTCTGCAATAACTTTAATTCCAAGTTTATGTGCCATAACAATAATGGCCTCACATAGGACTTGGTCATCCTTACTCTCGGTTAAATTATTTACGAATGATTGATCGATTTTCAAGTAATCAATATCAAACTTTCTCAGATAGGATAAGGAAGAATAACCTGTTCCAAAATCATCGAGTGCTACCTGCATACCAGCATCACGAAAAGAAAGTAATTGGTCGGTAATTTCCGTACTCGCATCCATTAACAGCCCTTCCGTAATTTCGACAACAATTCCTTGCTCGGGCACATTATTTTCATTTAAGTAATCAAACCATTCTTGATGAGAATCACACTCACTTTGAAATTGTTTAGGTGACTTATTAATACTAATTTGGAAATCTTTGTGATACAGCTCTTTCCAAATACTTACCTGCTGTACGGCTTGTTGGAAGACCCAGTTACCAATATCAATAATCATCTTGGTGTCTTCTGCAATAGGAATAAATTCTGCAGGACTTATAAAACCACGTTTAGGATGTTGCCATCTGATAAGCGCCTCTGCTTTATGTATACTCCCTGTTGCCATTTCTATAATCGGCTGATAATAAACTTCAAATTGATCTTTAGCCTCCATAGCGAGACGTAAGTCATTGATCATATCCTTTCTAGCAAGAGCTTCTTCTTGCATTGATGCCTTAAAATAATGTGCACAGTTTCGCCCATCAGTTTTCGCTGAGTACATAGCTTGATCAGCATTTTTAAGTAAATCTTCAATATTGTTTGCATCATCAGGATAAAATGTAACCCCGATACTGACTGAGAGGTAACATAGCTCATCGTCAATGAGAAAAGGCTCCACCATTTTTTTAAGAATCTTATCTATGACACCATCTATATTCTTTAAAGAATGTAGATCAGATAAGAAAATAGTAAATTCATCCCCCCCCATGCGTGCCACGGTATCTGAGTCACGAATACACTCAGCTAAACGACGTGCAGCTTGTTGGAGCAAATCATCCCCTGCTCTATGACCCAGTGTATCATTCACATCTTTAAAATTATCTAAATCAAGAAATAAAACAGCCAATATTTCATTATTCCGTTCTGCTTTTTTTATCTCTTGTTCAAGGCGATCTAAAAATAAACGGCGATTAGGTAGATTAGTCAAGCCATCATGAAATGTAAGTTTTCTAACGGCCTCTTCAGCTGCTTTACGTTCAGTAATATCAGCAAATACAGAGAAGTAGTGTGTAACCTCTCCTTGAGCATTCAAAACAGCATTGATAGTGATCCACTCCAAAAACAACTCACCATTCTTACGTCTATTCCATACTTCACCAGACCATTTATTCTCGGTATTTATTGCATTCCACATGTCCTGATAAAACTCTTGATTGTGTTTACCAGAGCTAAGTAACCTAGGATTTCGACCAATAACTTCTTCCTGACTATAACCTGTAATATCACAAAAAGCTGGATTCACCGCCATAAACTCTTTATTACTATCCGTAATAGTAATAGCTAATGAAGATGTTAAAAAAACCGATGAAGAAAGCTCCTGCTCATCATTTTCTTTTCGATTATTAAGACAACTTGTGATTGAGTCTATTAGCCTGTCTGTTACTACTGGTTTACGGTGATATCTTTTTACACCTATTTCAAATAGCTTCTCAACATTCATTGTACCCGAAGAACCACTAATAACTATTACAGGAACCTGTGGGGAAATATCATGCATTTCTTTAATCATTTCCACACCATCTGAATCATAAAAATGTAGATCAGAAATAACTATAGAGGGCTGATACTTTTCAAATAAGTGTATACCGTCACGTTGATCTTTGGCCATATAGACCATTCCCAATCTACGACTTAATATCTGAGCCATTGTCTTTCTAGTATGCTCATCATCTTCAACGATAAGTACACTATATGTTTTTAGGTCTAGCTTTTCGCTTTCAAAGTCATTTCTACTGGAAAAGGTGGAAAGCACTGAACATGCTAACGGACCAGAATTATCATGCCCTATTGCTTTTGAAGGATAAAATAAAGCCTCCAATACTGTCACATCATCTGGCTGATTATGTTCAATGGCCTGTTCCACTCGATGACAAATATTATCAAAAGTTCTATCAGATGCCTGTTCAGTAAATAATGAATTAAAGTTCTCAAAATTTAAATCAGAATCATAGTCTTGAAGAGTATCAGTCAGGCCATCACTAAATACATATAATCTCGCGTCATCATGACATTGAAAATAATTTGATTCAAAATCAGCATTCTCATTATCAACCGCCCCTAATGCAAGTGAAGTAGATTTAAACTCCTGTAGAAGCTCTCCTTCTTCATTAATAAGTACTGCCGCTGGGTTGCCACAGTTTAAGACCTCAATGAAATTTTCTGATGTATTCATGCAGATTAACGTTGTTGCAACAAAATGTTCGGAGATTTCTTGTTTAAAGAGAAGTGTATTAATTTCGTCCGCTATAGTAAGTAAAGAATAGCCTTTATGTACTAATCTCTTGAAAACCTCAGGAATTTGTAAAGCAGGCATAATAGCAGGAAGTCCGTGTCCACAGCCATCTGCGACCATAATATATCGTGAGTTTTTATACTCTGATATACAATAAAAATCGCCACTTACAACCCCTTTTGCAATTTTTAAATGTCGGATATCAGGCGAGTCAACATGAGAGAAATCATCCATAAACTTACTGACATAACGATGGACTTTTTCCTGCTCATATTGTTGTTCACTATATGCAGAGTCGGGAGAAGTTAGCAAAGAATTCTGTTGGGAAATTTTAGTTACCAGCGTGTCAACTGTATCCATCAACATATTTAAGTTGACTGGTTTTACTAAATATTTGGAAACACCTAGGTCAATCGAAGAGTGTAGAAAACTGGCCTCATCATGAGCAGAGATGATAATTATGGCTACATCCGAGCCTTGTTCGCGAATGGCTCGACACATCTCAAGTCCACCCACTTCTGGCATGCGAATATCAGAGATAATAAGTTGTGGCTGATATTTTGAAAACAGCTCAAGACCTTCGGCCCCATTGTTAGCCACATGGATATTGGTAAATCTTCGTGCCAAATAGCGATGCATTCGTAGCCGAGTTTGCTCATCATCTTCACAGTAAAGCACGGTGACTTCACTAGCAGGTAGTGTAATTTCATCCATATTTGTTTGCATTTTCATTTTCACACTCTACTCCAAACTTACGTTACCTTTCTTCCTGAATGAGACTGCTTCCCCTACGATATTCTGACGGTATAGTAACGGAAAAACACGCACCTTGTGTAGTGTTTTTCACATCAATACGTCCCTTAAAGTGATTTTCTATAATAATACGACTGAAATATAATCCAATTCCTGTTCCTTCTGCCTTACTAGTAAAGTAAGGATCGAATATTTTAGATCGAATCTTATCAGGAATCCCACCACCATTATCACTTATAATAATGCGATGATGACCTGAAACATCAGCCTCTAAAACTATATCAATACGGCCATCTACCAAGTTTTTTGACATGATCGCTTCTCTAGCATTACCTAGAATGCTCAGGATCACCTCTGACAGTTCATTTTTATAGCTTTCAATCTCAACACTTTCAGCTGGGAAGGCTACGGCAACATGAATATGGTCAAACTCCATGGCACTATTTATAATACTGACGCATTCAACAATCATTTCTTTCAAGTCGAAGATTGTTCTTTCCTTTTCTATCTTAAAGAAATCTCTGAAATTATCGATGGTCTGAGACATATGCATAATAAGTTCACCCGCTTCATTTACAGATTTACTTAAGTAGTCTGAATCACATTCATTATATTTTTCTGCATCCTCTATATCTTGCAAAATCAAATTTAGTGCATTCAGTGGTTGTCGCCATTGATGTGCAATATTGCCAATCATTTCTCCCATTGCAGCTAATTTAGACTGTTCCTGAAGTAATATCTCTTTTTTCTGATTTTCTCCTACTTCATGCTGAATACGTTCATCAAGTTCAGTATTGATATGAAGTAACAGTTCCTCATTCTCCTTTTGTTTTGTTATATCTGTATGGGTACCAATTAATTTTAATGGGCGGCTATCATCATCATAATCAAGAACCATACCCCGCGAGAATATCCATTTCCAACTTCCTGATTTAGCCAAATATCTGAATTCAAAACTATAAGTACCATGAGTCTTTCCTGATACCTGAAAACCTCTCAACATCTCTCGTAAATCTTGTGGATGAATGAGTTTCTGCCACTCTCTTAGACAGGAATAAATATTGCCATTTGGAAAGCCTGAAATCTCATGCCATTGCTGTGAAAAGTTAAGTTCCTTAGTTTGAGGATAAAACTCCCACATACCATCACCTGATGCTTCGAGTGCAAGGCGCCATCTTTCATCACTTTTCCGCTGTTCATCTTCTGCCTGCTTGCGTTCAGAAATGTCCATAACTGATGCAAGAATATAAGGCCGACTAGCGCTAGTAATAGCCTGTAACTGTACGTTAACTGGATATCTGGTCCCATCTTTACGTTGATATACTGTTTCAAAATTCACCAGCAAGGTATCTCTATTCAAAAGAGGCTTTAACAAGTCTGAAAACTGTTCTTTTGTATATAACGGTTTAATATCAAAGGGGGTGAGACTCAAAGCTTCTACAGAAGATAATCCTAGATTAGTTAATGCAGAATTATTGACAAATATGAAATGCAACTCATCTTCAGAAAAAATGTACGTTTCTGTTTGACTCTCATTTATGGCTTCGTATAGAACATTTCGTTCATTTACACTATAGGCCATAATAAGAGTCACTAGCTCCATAACAACAAAGTAATTCCAGAATAGTCTTGTATTTGCATGCAACTGTTCATCGATGAAAATACCTTGCAGGTTAAGCAAGCCCCATATCCCAATGCCTAAATATACTACCGTGATCAATGCAGAGATAGATTGGTTAAAACGTAAAATAGACCACACCAAGGGAATTACCAATAAATAGCTATTTTTGGACTCTGCTAGTAATTCAATCTCCCACCCAGTTAGAACAAACAGGCCTATAAGCAAAGACAACATGGCCAAAGATATGAGTTCAAGCGGTTGTTTTTTCAAGTATTCTAAAAACTGGCTAATACTAAATAACAGTAGAAAAGGTGCGATTACAATAATTCCTAATACATCGCCCTGCCACCAATTAATAAGATAACTAAAAAATTCTATGGGAAATATAAAACCTGCCGCTAGGAGAGAAAAAGTACCAATTAATGCACTCGCTAGTGCACCGATACTGCCCGTAAGAACTAGATATAAATAATCATTCAAGCGAAATAACATTGCTGAAAAAGGGAAAAAACGCAGTAAATAGACAGCAATAAGTGGCTCTAAGGTGTTTCCTACTGCTATTGCCACTGAGAGAAAAAGCGAATTGTCAGCATAAATGCCGGCGAAAAAAGCGCCTAGAAAGATAGCAAAAGCATAACGAGGACCAAATTTGATAACTGCCGCTAATGCAATGCCAGAAGAAGGCCATAAAAAAGTTGCGTTACCTTCGACAGTAGCGAAGTTAAGTGCAACAATTGCTACAGCTAAATAAACAATGGCTACACTGCACTGTAGTAGAATCTCTCGCAAACCTGCTTTCATAACCATCACTTTCCCCTAAACCAGACTTTGTTTCACCAATAAGGTCCATTTATTTTCCTAAGCTTTATAACTGATAATTTTTAAAATTATCACCCTATAAATCACCCATCAATTAAACCTAGAAACCTAGCATAGATCAAGGTTAATATGATTCATTATTATAAATATAGTAGACATTCAAGCAGCTAAACGAGTGGCCCCTTAAATATCATGTGTAATTTAAAAGTGTGGGAATAGGGTTTTACAAACTGACTCAAATAAACATTCGTTTCTACGGTATCAATCTAATAAATATTTCTCTATTTAGTTTTTTTATCTGTCGACCTTAGCGAGCTAAAGCTAAAGCCTGTATCATTTAATCATTCCAACATTCATTCGAGACGGTAATGAAACAAACATTCAGTAGACTCTTAACCCTATTCACCATACTTTTACCCAGTATTGCATTTTCTGCGTCTCCTATATTAGTGCCCGCTTGGCAAACGAATGCTGTCTTTGAGCAGCCAGAATCGGTTGCCTTTGATGCTAAAAACAAGCAGCTTTATGTATCTAATATCAACGGTGGTCCTACAGATGCTGATGGTAACGGCTATATTTCACAATTGTCACTTGATGGCAGCATTAGTAGCCTTCATTGGCTTGATGGTTTAAATGCGCCTAAGGGATTAACGATTGTTGGCAACACTCTTTATATCGCTGATATAAATGAGTTAGTCGTTGTTGATATTAAAAACAAGAAAATCACCCAGCGTTATTCTGCTCCAGATGCTAAATTTCTTAATGATGTTGTCGCAGATAAGAAAGGTAACATCTATGTTTCAGCTTTTTTAACAAATACACTTTATCGTTTATCTGGTGACAAATTTGAAGCTTGGTTACAAACAGATAAACTCGAAGTACCCAATGGTCTGCTAGTTGAAAATAATCAACTCATTGTAGGAAGTTGGGGCGTTATGACAGATGGTTTTGCTACCGATGTTGCTGGCCATTTAAAAACAATAAATATTGATACTAAAAAAGTTCAAAGCCTAGGTGATAAAACACCTGCCGGAAACCTCGACGGTGTTGAATCAGATGGTAATAGCAATTACTTTGTCACCGACTGGATGGCTGGAAAATTATTACATATCGCACCAACGGGGTTTAGCTCGACCCTACTTGCCTTAGAACAAGGCAGTGCAGATCATATTGTTCTACATGAACAAGGATTGATCATTATCCCTATGATGCTTACTGGCAATGTACTTGCCTATCAAATTAAGAAGTAATATAGACATGACATTCGACGATTTAATGCTTGATGACAAGCTACTTGCTGCACTTGATTCAATAAAATTTTTAGCGCCAACTGAAATTCAAGAAGCAACAATCCCCTTTATTCTTGAAGGTAAAGATGTATTAGCAGGAGCTGCAACAGGTACAGGAAAAACGGCTGCTTTTGCATTGCCCGCTTTACAACAATTAATTGATGAACCCAATAATGGTGCCGACCCTAAAATATTGATGCTGGCCCCTACCCGTGAACTTGCCTTTCAAATTCAACATGTGGTGAATCAATTAGCTAGAAACATTAACGTCAATACCGTTATTGTTACCGGCGGTTTTAAACAAGCAAAGCAAATTAATTATGCCCAACAAGATTGTGACATTATTATTGCCACTCCAGGGCGGCTGTTAAATTTAGTGGCAGATGAAGAAATAGATTTATCTGAGATTGATATGGTGATCATAGATGAAGCTGATCGCATGCTTGATATGGGACAAGGCCCTGATG
>ENA-OSET01002475-OSET01002475.1-sediment-metagenome-genome-assembly--contig:-NODE-2475-length-17885-cov-4.764151_pt1 | contig 17885 bp, 12 predicted proteins | sample MGYA00237882_ERZ534229 | MGnify/ENA primary metagenome ERZ534229 (study PRJEB26408, sample SAMN06266212) | sediment metagenome | isolation source: Hudson Canyon methane seep mesocosm | place... | reverse complement strand
GGCCGGAAACTTAACGTTCACTAGCAAGGCGCTTCTTTTAAGGGAGCATCGCTCCTTTTATGGGAGCGAAATGTTTATTTAGGACAAATGTTAGCTATTTCCAGTTAATATTCGATTTGGGTTTATAACAGCAGAGCATCCCGGTGCGAATGAACATGAGGTGGTCGGCCAGTTTAGGGAAAGATTTATTTAATTTAGATTTTTGTTTGTTAATGCACTTTGTTACATTTTTCCTGATTTGCTCATTAGGATCATTGGAGGCGCGGGATTTCCCCCCCAAACTAAAGTAGGCAGCCAGTTCTTTTTGTATTTGTTCTTTTTCGCTTTTAAGTTCTTCGGCTTTATCGATGTCACCAAATTCGGCAGCCTCTCCAATTTGCTCATCCAATTTTTTGATGTGAGATTTAAGCGCTTTTTTCCCCTTTTCATCCATGAGTGGTCCAGTACCACCTAGCTCGTAAATAGGAACGCCTTCAGCCTCTAATTGTCGTGCCCCTAAGGCCGATAACGCAGTATTTGTGACACACGCCGGTGGCGGATTTCCATGTTGAAATAATTCGGAGACGTGAATTTCTTTGCCTTTGTTTTGGATCAAATATTTTATGTAGCGCATGCCTAATGTGTTTTTTATGATTTTAGTTTCCCCATTGAAGCTAATGCGCCAATAATCGCCCTCTAATGAGAAGCTATTTAAGATTTGTTCTGTTGGGGGCTGTGCTACGGAGTTTAGTTGGCACGAGATGATTAATGGAGGGGCTGGACTGGAGTTTTGTGCTGGTTCTCTATCAAAACGTAAGGTACCGTAGCTATCAGGAATAAGTTTTACTTTGGGAAGCGTTGACCTTTTGAGTCGACGGTCATGTTTTTGACTGGCAAGTGCAGCGGGGGGAAGTTGATCATAAACTTTACGGAATATTTCTAACTCATCTTCAAAAGGATGTTTCACTATAAAATTTTGATATTGGGAGATTAAACTTTCGTTCGCTGGAGTTATAGGGTGACCGATCAATGATAGTTCTAGCCGCTTCAGTTCTTTTTTGAATTTTGATAGTTTCTTTCTTTGCTCGACAAACGATTTGGGGAGTGCATTGAGAATCTTTCTGCGTTCAGCATCAATAATGTCGGCACAATTCCAACCGGATTGTTCTTTTACGGATTTGGAATACTTTTTAGGGGGCTTGAAGTCATCTATCATGATGATCCGTTTCGGCACACATAACGCTAACTGTATCAGAGATCGACAGTCTTTTTAGTTAGGATTTGTTTTTTGGGGGCTAGAGTTGAGAGGTTTTCCCGGGTTAATTCAAATGTTTTTAGTAATGTAGGGGCGCTAAACCCTTTGAGTTTTAGTTTTGACTGGGTAACGGGCTAATGTTAGCGGTTTGTGTTTGATAAGTGATCTAAAGCGTCATGCACTAATGCTTTTAAAATACGTTCCATTTCTTGATAGTCGGTTACACCTATGCAAATGTTGGAAGCGGCTTTCGGTAAAGTGAGCATTTTGCTTTTGATGGTTGATACAATTTCCTCCCATTCTTTGGCAAAGTCATCTGCCGGAATTAATTTGCTTCTTCGGGTTTCTTCTTCAAGTGCGGCTAAATTAGCTTGATGGTAAACAAGTCGAGCACGTTCATTGTTAATGTCAGAACTAGACTTTGATGAAATACGTTCTCTGAGCCAACGAATATACGCCAATCTGGCGCAATCAAGACTGGCATCTTTTTCAATGACGCCATCGTATTGAAGTTGCTGAATACGGGAAACAGAGAGGATGAGATGAGACGCAATTGCTCTTTGGTTAGCCATGGCTTATTTTATCACGAACGTTGCTTACACGGCTTGTGACAGCCACACCGAAGCTGAATTTGCGTTATCTACACCAACCCAGAGCTGCTCCGTTTTACCCGCTTAGAATCGTCTGGAAGTACCTTTTCATTCTAGAAATAAAGACGGTAAAAAATTATAGACCTCCCATAATAATATTGGTCTATTAGTAGCTTATGCGATGAAAACTATAGTAGTTGATATTAAAGAAATTAATAAGTTTTGCGGGGTATATATTCAACTCTTGAGCTAGTTATCTTCAATATGGTTAGATTCATCAGTCGTATCTTTTTCTTCGCTGGTATCTTCTAGGGCAGATAATTCTAAAAGTGGTATCGGTTCAATTGCACTACCAGCAATACCTTTAATAGCCCCATGCATATTACAGGTATTGAGTAGGACCTTTTGGAGTTGTTTTTCTCTTTTTTTCCACATCATGGTTATGGACTTTTTTTCTTTATTAAGATCAGTCTCCATTTGAGTAAAGCCTTCTACAATAGCTTCAATTTGTAATTTAAACTCATTACTAATTAAGTAATTGTAAAGCATGGTCATTTTTTCACCTTTATTATCCTGATTCATAGAAGCAGTGAATATTTGGATTACCGATTCTCTCAATACCCCAGAAAGACCCTTAAACTCTTCGAATGAGCATATCCAAATGCCATCTCGTATCCCCATACGGTCCATATCTATTGGCATAGACTCGGTGACTAAAACTCCAATATCTGCATTTTTTTCACGAATATCATTTTTGAACTTTTCTATCCAGCTGGGTTGAAAAGATTTGGTTCGTTTGCTTTCATAGTAGATAGTCCCACAATTTTGTTGGTATGGTGTGTTAACAGTTTGTAGGCAGTCACCACCTCTTGCTCCTTTAGCAATTTCAACAATGGTGTCGCATATAAAATTTTCTTGGAGCCAGGTTTCAATTGCAATCTCTTGGACTTCGCCTTGCAATTGCATAGATCCTTGTTCTACCTTTTTAACTGCAATTTTAAGTTGTTCTTGAAGTTGTTCTTGTTGTTGTTGAAACTCAATAATTTGCATTTCATGCTTGTTTCCCTCCTGTTCTTTAAATGCATTTATTTGATTATTAAGCGTGATTTCATTCTCAGCGGTCAGGACTTCTTTCAGCGCATCTTTTTCACGCTGTTTTTGTGCAAGTTGTGCCTTAACGAGGTTTAGTTCTTTAAGTTCCTCAGTCTTGGTTTGAAGTTCGGTATTTAGTAAATTAATGGCATCTGATTGTTCATTTTTAATTTCAACAGTTAGATCAGTTCTCAGCGTTTTTTCAGCTTGGGTAACCTGTTGTTTAACAGCTTCATTTATGGTCTTCAGCTGTTGTTCTTTTTCTAACTCAAATGCGGATTGATCTTGTTCTAGCTTTAAAGACTCAATTTGTAGCGCCTTTTCACCGTCGGCTATTTGTTGTTGGTGTTTAGTATTTAGTTCAGATTCAATCTGAGAATAAATAAGCTCATTAACATTTATTTCATGGTTACATTCTGGGCAGTTAACTTTATTATCGTGATTCATATTGGTCCTGTATCTGGTTTATGCTGAAATTAGATTAATGATGTTTGGATGGCATTTGTTGTGTCTTTTTGAGTATATTCAGATTCAAGAAATTGTAGAAAAGTGTCAGGGGTTTTCATTACTTTATTTAACTTACCTGAATGATATAGAGATACAAAAAGCGCGGCAGAATAGGCCTGACCATTGATTGACTTTTTAGGGTTAAATTCTATATCTGTGAAGGCATCATAGTTAATCAGTTCTTCGACATATTTTGGGTTTTGTTTTAGTGCATTTAAATAAAGCCAATCGTAAAAAAAAGTATGAGGTGATATTGAAAACTGTGTTCCGAAAAATGAAAAACAAAGTAGGTTCCCAGATTCTTTAAGTCGAATATCCTTTTTTGCTTCACGTGATGTTTTATGAAGCAGATCCGTATAAGGTCCTCCCTTATCAAATACTTTGCTACTCTGGAACGCAGATTCCACTGAAAACATTCGTTGCTTTGGAGTAGTTATTTTTAAGTTAAAAGCGCTCAATTTAACGCCAATTTCAGTTTGAGATTTACTGGATATTTCAAGGATGTTTTTTAAGCCTTGATCCACACCCGAGGCATGAAGGGCAGCAATTGACTTTTGCTTTTGGGATTTTGACATGCCAGGGTACCATTTGAACTCGGTATCTTTAACGACGACACCTGGGGCCAAGTGAGATTCTTTCGCAATGAAAATAGGACGATTAGCCATATTTATTCTCCAATATTACAAAAAGCTGAGCAACTCAGGTGTTGAAAAATTGTTTTTTACAGAGCTTTTAGAAGGCCAATGTGGATGATCATACCTTCTCTTAAATAGTGAGTGCTCAACAATAAAATTGTCTTTAACCAGTGTTTTCATAAAAGAACCTAATTGACTAATCTGACAATTTCTAACCGTTGTTGTTTTAAATGCAATAGCCATTATTTTATTTGTGTTAATACCGCCTTCAACAAGTACTTCAGCTTGTGGGTCAGTAGTGCAGAAATCTGGTATTCCTGTGTCTTTTCGAGTAACTTCGCTGTGTGCATTGTTAAGAGCAGATTCACTAAACATATTTATAAATGATTCAGTAGAATCGCTTAAATTACATCCAGTAGCAGCGTTTGTGGAAGAAAATTCGCAGTTATTTTCGTATAATACTTCTGGACTGATAAGTAGCACTACCCAGTCACCCGCAATGTTCATTCTTTTACTGTAAAACATGCTGTAATTTGGATGCATGATAGATAAATTGATTGAATTTGTTCTATTGTCAAATCGGTATGGGTCACTAAAACAAACATCTACTTTTTGTAGTAACGCTTCATCTCTTGAAAGAAGGCCGTGCTTGAGAATGCTCTCAATGTTTTTGGCTTGCGTGAAATGAACTAGGTATTTTATATTACGTTGTTCGATGATTTTTTTAATATCATTTTTTCTTTTTTCAATGGTTGATTGATGTTGATCCCGAAATACTTTGAGCTCAATTACCTTGGTATCTGTTGTTTTGTTTGGTTCGCCTTGTTGTGACTCGATTTTATTCTTAGATTCATCCCATTTAAGCAATAAAACTTTTAGTTCATTGAATGTTTTATTTAATTTTAGAGATGAAAGAGAACTAAAGTGATTTTTGGCACTGGAAAATGCAGGTTCTTTCCACTCACAGCGTTTTATTCTGATTTGGGTACAGTCTTTTAATACTATGAAGATTGCTTTAGAACATGCTGACGTATTTTCAGGTAGTGTTTTGTCATGAATAACCCATCCATGTTTAGGTGAATAGCCTAACCATTGAGAGTCATTGTTGTAGTTTTCTAAAAACCTTAAAATTGCTAGCTGTAGCATAATTCCTCAAACAAAATATTATGTTGAGGTGGATGATATTAGAAAAAAACTCTTATATTTGTTTTGACAGGTAAGTGTCAGTTAAAGAGGAGGGGGCGTTAGTGTTGGTGGGTATGTGGGATAGAAAAAAATAAATTGTTGTTTAGTATTTTCGTGGTTTTGTCAGGTTATTGTCGGGCGGGTACAGTATTCAATAGAATTATATTTGAGGTTAGTGTTGGCGCTCTATCTCTATTAAAAGCTTGAATTTCTTTTCTTTTTGAATAATGAAGTTAGTTAATCCCAATGAGGCAACTTTGTTATCTTTATAGAACCTTCGAAATTGTTGATCAAGGCTGTTGTCATCGTATACGCTGATAGTATGCCCTTTATTAAGACGGTCTATTTTATTTACAACATTTTCATTGGCGTTAAAAGAATATTTTTGTTTGTTAATTGTTCCTATGATACTTGTAATTTCCTGACATAAAATCCAAATATTTGAATCGTCATAATTATCTAATTGTGCTTCTCCAAGACTTATGGAAAAAAGGCTGTTTGTGAAATAAATTTTCTCTGGATTTATTGTAATTCGGAACCATTCATTATCGACAATCTCGATTAATCTAGGGAGTCCATTCCGAGTTAGTTCCTTATTAATAAGATTTAACTCTGTAATAATTTCACTCTCATGAGAGTGGATCCATCCATAATTAAGGCTAACAATGGAGTCGTCAATTGGTGCCCATTCTAAACCTTTAGCGTGTGATGCCAGTACTAAAAGAAGTCGGGTTTGGGCGAGCGTTAATTGATGATTTATTTTTTCTGTACCTTTCAAGAAGTATTTCTCTTCACAAGGAAAAGTAATTTTTTGACTTTCGGTATGGAAAATATTTTTATAACTATTTTTAAAATTATTCAGATCATTACGTAGTAAAGTTTTATTACCATCATAGTGAGCATGCAGCGCAGTCACATAAGGGCGTTCACCATCTGAACGTCTTTGTTCGATTAAATCATCAATTGAAAACCAAGTTAATGCCCCCGAGTTTTTAACTTCGGTCAATAGTTTAAGAAAACCAGTTTTGGTTAAAGATAACGAGAAAATTGCAATGTTGTACTGTGTATATGCCCGTACATCTTTAGCACCGCCCACGGCCTTATAAGGCTTTAAATTCCAGATCAATTCAGGGCTGAAATCAAGTTCATTCTTTAAAGTGGCTTCCTCTTCAACCTCTCGTAAAAGCGTGTTATGTAAAGAGTCATTTATAATTGAGCTAGGGGTATTACTGTGCATGATTTTAATGGATTCACACGTGTCATGATGTTCAACGTCTCTTAAGGTAAGTTTCCCCCCAACAGGAACATAATTGGGTACATCGGGTCTTTTTTTATCCTCTCTATGATGAAATAAGAATTGACCATCAATTTTAACCAAACCCCAGGCAACATGGACGTAACGAATAGCTTGAGGTTTTTTTTGAGGGTGTAAATTAACTCTGTTTTCTTCTAATTGGTTAAAAAGGATTCTCCGTTTTTCAATAAAAGCCCCAGTGTTTTCAGGTGCCCAGAAGTTAGCGTTAAGAAGTGTTTGTTGATCGTCAGCTAATGAATTTAATAGTGAGAGTGCCATTAATTGTGCTGGAAAAGAGGCAAACTGCCACTCTTTTTGTTCTAAATGTTCTGGATTTAACAAACTAAGTGTTTTAAATAGATTTTCTATAAATTGAGTGGTAATGATTGATTCTTGAAGATCGAAGTCTTCCCTACATAATTCACTAATAATATCTTCAGTTTTAACTGAATTAATATAATGACCTTCTTCTGCTTGTAGTGGTAAAAGACTAATTATTCTTTTTAAAATTTTAGTCATATTATTTAGTCTTAATTAAATGTTTTGTAAAAAAGATGTCTTGAGAGATCAGTTAAAAATGGGTACGCGTTGTAATTGAACGTAGGGAAATGGATACTTAATTGTACTCCGTGAGGTTTTGTATGCTCAGCTCCATCTTTATTAAAACGAGGAGGGGAGGTTAAAAACCAAAAACAATCAAATAAACCATGAATTAAGTCTTGAGAAGTAAATTTAAACCTGTCGTTGTTTAAGTTTTTTACTGATTCGTTAAGGATTTGATTAATTCCTAGATCCCTTCGGTGGCCAAATTTATTAATGATTCTTGCATATTGAACGTGATGACTTAGCCTCCGTTTACATTTTTCTTCAAAGTCCTCTAGTTTCATAGGGCCTTTTGGATGGGAAATAAATTTTAATAATTTAGTTTCATGAGAGGAGCATTTGTCACCTAAATCAAAAAGGGCGCGGGCATTAATTAAAAATAAATAAGCTAAAGTTCTTTCGTCAATTTTTTCAAAAATGTCACCATGATGGGACCAGTTACGAACAGTTTTCATTATTATGAAAAAACACTTTAAGACTATTTCCTTTTCTTTTTTGGCAGTTTCCTCATTTTTGAAATCTATATAAAAATTGAATTTGTTAGGCCACTCTAGAGTATCCCAATGATGACTCATGATAAATACAAGTTGTTTAAAGGTGTGACTTAATTCTGATTTAGATTCTGGTTTTTGTATTGGCAACAGATGTATAACATTTTCAAGTAGTGAAATTGCTTCATTGTTTTTAAAACAAAATTTCTCATTGTCCTTAAGACGGTGATGTATTTCAAGGTTATTGTTTAATTCATCAATCAAAAATAATGAGTAATTAATTAGAAGTCGGCGTAGTTGGACATAGTCATCAGAGGTTAAATTATCAATCCATGAGGGAAGAAGGCACTCAGAATCATTTTTAGAGATAATGTCTGGTGGTGTTATTCTGGCAGCAAAAAACTTCCTATAAAATTCGCCGCATGTATTTGTTTGGGTAGTGTCATTGCCTAAATATAATTGATTAATGTGAGATTGAATTATAAAGTGGATTTCTTCCTTGCTAAGCATTTTACCCTCTTGTTCCATCTTTTTATCACCTATTTTGCTGATCTTGGATTTCATTTGTTTGTCAATCACCTCGAGAATTTCCAGCCACTTTTCTCCATCAGGTGCAATTTTAAGTTTAATAAAATCAAACTCAATAGGATCCTCCTGTGTAGCATTGCCAGTAAAACAAACTATTTTTTCTTTGGGGTAACCAGATTCAATTAGGTCGATAAATAAATGAAATCCTGCTTCTTTTTTAAAGGCCTCGCTGTCTAAGTCAAAAGACTCTGATAAAGCAATTATTTCTGGCGTTGTTTCTGATTTTTCAAGATTAATATCAAGGATTATTGCATCATATTTTATGATGGAAAGGGATTTTATGAGTTTTTGTGCTTTAGTGAAATCTTTTTCAGATGTATAGATTTCCGTTGGAAGCAACTTGCTCTTCTTGATTTGTTCAATTTCATCGTCAACCCATAAAATACTCATGTTTATCTCCAGAAGAATTAAAAAAGATTAAAATTTTATATTTTTAGAAAGAGTGTGGCCTTTAGAAATTAAGAATTCATGTTTAATTAAGTAGGTGACTGAGAATTTTCCATTTTCAGTGGAAACAGGTAAAAAATCTGTATATTCTGAGTTAGATTTTTTATCTGTTTCTATGTTTTTATTATCATTGAGTTGAAGAAGGTCTTCACGTATTGAATTTAATCCTTGCTTTGTAGATTCGATTGGCGAATCTTTTATATAAGGATTTTTGAAATTAATGGAAAGAAATTTTTCACCATGAACATGAGTATCATCACATGTAATTTCTAAAAAGTGTTTTTGGGAATGGTCAGCATATTTAAAAGCATTGATAATTATTTCAGAAAAGTGACCGTAGAAAAACGCTTCAGATGATTGATTTTTTTCAACACCAACAGAATCCCAGGTAAGACTATTTTTTTCCAATTTAATTGGTCTGAAATTTGAGTTACACCAACTGTAGCTAGAAAGTTGATTTCCAGTTGAAAAAATAACTTTGTTTTGGAAATCTGATAGGAGTGATTGATTTGTTTTGTTGGGTTGTTGAGTTACTTGACTAATAATTGAATTTACGAAGCTATTGTCATTGAGTATACGTGACAGCACTCTTGTAAAACAAAAATTAAGTAGTCCATCAATTGTCTGACACTTTTCATGGTTATGATGAATAGTATATCGTTTTACAATGTTACGTAGTTTCTTGGGATTCTCTTGGAATGCTATTTTTTTTGATATAAGGTCATTTTGTAATTTTAGAGTTAATTCAGCTTGATAAGAATCCATTAAGAGTAGTGACTCCTCATGAAATTTATTATCTTCATAGATTGTTTTTGCAATATTTGAGAGCCTTTCAGGGAAGATAGTATTGCTGAAAACATGAGTTGACTGTTGTATCATCTTTTGAATAGTAGAATGAGCTTTTTCGAGTTTTTCATTCATCTTCTCGAGTTCAGAATTTTTATCTTTTAATTCTTTATTTTTTACTTCTAGGTCTACACTTTTATAAAGTTTTTCATTCACTTTTTTAGAAAGTGAGTTTAGTCGTTTACGAATTTTGTCTTTTTCTTTTTTGGTTGTTTTTCTTTGCTCTAATTTCTGAAGAAGAGCAGGTGGGAATTCAAGGGGCTTTTCTAGTGATTTTGTTTTTAAAGTTCTTTTCTTTTCTTTTAAATACTTTTCAAAGGGACGTAATTTCTGGGCTGTTTCATCAAATTTTTCAAGGAAATCTGTGTTCTCTATAGCGTTAGATATTAATTCTGGTTCTCCGCCATTGTTATCTGTAAAGGATTTAAACCAGTCGTCTAAGTCCTCTTTGTTTGATTTTATCCATTCTTTAATAGTTGACTCCATTTTAGATAAAATAAAAGCATCTTCTGTTGACCCATAGTCAGAAAATTTGAATAGAATTTTGTTGGCTTTTTTAACTAATTTGAGAAAATCTTCAGCTTTTCTAATATCAGGAAGTGAGTTATTCCAAAATTTTCTCCTAACTCTAAGCTTTTTTGATCCAATAAATTCTACTGGAGTCGACATATCTATTCTGAAATCAAGGTGCGAAAATAATTTATATTTTTTTGCATCATTCGGGTTAGGGTTAAATGGATCAAAAAATTCACTACGTAATTCTTTTAGATCTTTTAGATCTTTTAGATCTTTTAGATCTTCAGATAGGTGAGTTTCTTTTAAGAATTTAAATAAAAAGTTATCACGCATTTCATCTTCAAATAATTCTTCATCACTATGGTAAATTCTTTTCCAAATGGATGAACACATTTCAAGAAATTGATTAGGTTTTATTTGATGAATATGAAAGATCGAAAAACTCGGAAAAAAAATATTTTCCATGCTATTAAATAAATATTCGTTAAAAGATTTTTCTTCTCTAATCTTCTTCCAAATGACTTCATCATTGGAGTTAGGCCGCTCTTTCGACTTCGACTCTTCATTTATTCGGTGTAGAAGAAAAATGAGATAAATTTCAATGATCGAAGACAGAACAGGATCATCTTTTTTTTCAAGTAAATGAAAAATTTCATCTACTTGAGTTGCTTGATTTTCATCATAAGGTTCATCTGGATTCTCGGACCTATACTTAAAAATATGTTGAAATCTTTTTGTAAGAAAGTCGGTAGCCTTGTTTTTATCTGTTTTTTCTATAAAACCATATGTCTCAAAATCATTATGAATTGTCCACCTAAAAGGAACCTGGTTGTTTGTTAAATTGTTTAAAATTTCTGCTGTTAAATTTATGTTGTAATCTGAATCTTTTATTCTTTCTATCCAGAATTGATTGAATGGAGATGTATACCAACTCTCTTTTTCAGCTTGGGAAATAGTGTTATTTATCTCTTTAATTTCATCACTATTAGTATTTTCTAGACGAGCACGAGTAGCACGGGTTAATAGTGTAAAGGGGTTGTATTCTTTGGTGCCTGATTTCGCAATTAATTTCTCTAGTTTGTCGATGCCATCTGGTAAAGAAATATTTTCTTCAAAAATTCCTTTTATTGTTGTGCATTCACTGACATGGTTTTTAGATGATATATAAAAACCTTTTTCACGGTCACGAGTAAATTCCCTATACGTGAAAAAGGCTCCTATACTGTTTTTCTGAAGAGACTTAATGAAATTATCAAAATTTTGATTAAATTCTTCCAGTTCTTCTTTAGGGAGTAATTTAGAAGTCTCTTGTAGTAATTTAAGAAAATCTGAGTACACGAAAATTTCCCCACTCTCTCTACATTTTTTTAAGCCCGTGTAGAAATTTTCTATATGTTTTCTCCATTTTTCATTGTTATTTTCAATGTAATAATGTGCTGCAATTATATTGGACTCAAAATATGGCGTATAAAATTCCATAGACTCGCTAAGTTCAATAGACTTTAAAAGATGCTTTAAACCTTTAGAGTGCGAGTATTGTTTTATTGTATTAGCGTATTTTATGATCAGATGTTGTAATGTTTTAGGTCGGCTATCATAAATAGATATTTTATCGGCAAGGTGGTGGTGTGATAACTGCAAATTAATTAAAATATTATCAGGGTCGAGGTTAAAAAATTTTTCTAAATTTAGGATGTGACGTTTATAAAGATCTAAACTACTTTTCGTAGGTTCTTTTTTATTAGATTTGCTTATTTCATTTTCAAATAAATCCTTTAAGAGGACCCAACTGGCTCCGTAGTATCCTAATGAAGAGGCACGTTTTAGGTAACGCTTTTTTATGGGACCTTGTTTTGATGATGTTTTATAATTTAAAAAGCTGTTTTTTTCTCTGTTATTTTCACCAAGAATAAGTAGTGCTTCCAAATCATTTTTATTGGCTAAATTTTCTAATTCATCTTTTGACAAGAAATCATGATTTGATAATTGTATTTGATCAAGGTAAGAGGCAAAGGTCTGACATAAATCAGTTACGTGCTGTGTTGTAATTAATTTATTAAGTTCTTTGTGAGTTTGAATATTTTTTTGATGTAAATTTAGAATATTATTTTTTAGGAATCTTTTGAAAAGTACAGTTTCCTTTTGTATTGAGTCGATTTCAATTGGGATAAGATTTGAATCGTATTCATTAAATCTGGAGGAGGTTTTAATTTTTAAGGGTGCGTCCTTTTTTATATAAAGGGCAGATATGATTTTTTTAATTTGAGTGAATGCGATCGTGATTTTATTTTTTGACTTTGAGTCAACGATGTTTCTGAATTCATTAATTTCAGTTTCCAGTAATAAAATTAGTTCATTTTCACCTTTTTCTGCTAGTTGAAAAATGTTTTCTTTTTGAGTCATGAGTTTTCCATTATTTGAACGTTGTTGCTTCACTTTACCCATAGGTTCTTAAAGTCAAATCCAATTCGATAAATACCTTGTTATTGAGCATAAACTATTTTCTTTTTATTAAAAATGATTAATGTAAGAGAAATTACAATTCATAGCGATTGATTCAGATTTTACTTTTTATTCTGATTATTGAAACTGACATTCACCTGACAAATCTCCGCTTTTTCTACCTGTAATATTACAAAACTTAAGATTTATATCCTTTAAAACAATAAGTTGAAGTTATATTTCCTGACGGTTACCTGTCAAACCAAGTTAATAGCATTGATACCCGTATGATCGACCCATAAAACAGTTTCCTGAACCTTTGTTTTCAGGATGAAATAAATTTTGGTGTAAAAGGAGTGTTAATGGCAATTGATGAAGTGCAAAAAGATGAGCAGTTATCAGGAGAAAAACTTGTCGATATTTTTCATGGAGTAGTTGGAAAAATGCTCGAAAATGATATTGACCCCAGAGAAATTAGCCATGCAATGACTTTTGTAGCTGCCGAATTAGGTTTTATTTCGACTGAAGACAAATTAGGTGTTATTTCTGTACTTTTAGACAGTATTTCACAAGCTGCATCAATTGTTGCCAATGAGAGAGGTGAACCTCCTATAGAAATTAGTGTTACGAATACACCTGAAACTGGTAATGAAATAATTCATTGAATATTGTGAGCATAAATATCTCCATGTTTTACTCATCATATTTTTATTCAGTAGTGCTTAAATTAAGTTGGGGTTATTGTCAGAAAGCCATTAAGGGTGAAGTTGAATCTGCTGCGCAAAAGATTATTGAAGAATATTCTATGTCGGGTGGATATTACTGGAATGGGGCTGTTTACAGGGAGTGTAGCGAGCTATTCAGTTGTGACTATAGCGAAGACATTGACGCAATTAAACTTGTTGTATAAGGCAGTCTAAAAGACAGTCACTCTATACAAAACATTAGAAGGTATGACATGAACGATGTTAAAGATTACTTCGCCCCATTAAAGGTTTTACGGCTGAAGGATTGGGCATGGGTATTAGATTTAGATTCTGATATTACTGCTAAAACAAATTTTCCTAAATACAGATCAAAGTATGAATCTATACATGATATGCCAGAAGCTGTGAAGAATAAACTTGCTATGTTGCTGTTTCTGCCTGTGATGACGGAGGTTGGAGCGCCTAGATGTGTTATGGGTGTAGGCAGTCGTCCAGATAAGGATGTGTTCTGGGTATATTTAACTAGAGATGAGTGGTTAGCATTGCATCAGTTGTAATGTTGTTCAATTCTAATTTAATCGACTTGAGATTAATAATGACATTGAGGAGGGGGCGGCACCTCAACTATAAAGTAAAGATTTTATTGGTAACCCCAGCGTTCAGAAAAATGAAATGAATCGGCTAGAAGTCGCTTAATTTTTTGTGGGGGGTAATAAATGAGTCGTATAAGAAATGAACTAAATTGTGAAGGAAAATCATGCCACGAAGTATAAAGGTTTTTGCACTGGCTTTAATCGTTTTAGTTGTTGGGTTGTATGGTGTGCAAACAAGAGAGAGTGACGAGGAAGAACCGACGGTTGAATATTCTGAATACATCATGGATGTCAGGGATGGTTTAATTGACGAAGTGACCATTGGTAATAGCATGATTGCAGTGACAAAAAAAAATGGTCAGCATTATGAAACCTTTGATCCCCATGACTCAAACATGACCGATGAACTACTTGAAAATAGAGTGAAAATAAAGGTAGCTAAGGATACAGGTCAATCTATATTTGTGCGGCTATTTTTAGTTTGGGTACCCACACTATTATTTATGTCTACCTTAATATATTTCATGCGTAAGTTGTTGAGCGCTATCGGAAGGCAAATGAATTTTGTTCATAGTACAGCAAGGCTAATGCCCGTAAATACTGTCAACGTGACATTTAATGATGTTGCTGGCATTGGTGAGGCAAAAGAAGATGTATCAGAAATAGTGCGTTTTTTGAATGACAGGGATAGATATGAATTGGTGGGTGCAAAAATACCACATGGAATTTTAATGGTTGGTCCACCGGGAACCGGTAAGACGTTACTTGCAAGAGCTATTGCAGGTGAGGCGGGGGTGCCTTTTTTCACGGTCTCTGGGTCTGATTTTGTAGAGATGTTTGTGGGCGTTGGAGCATCTCGGGTGCGTGATATGTTTGAGGACGCTAAACAGAAAGCACCTTGTATTATTTTTATCGATGAAATAGATGCGGTGGGTCGTAAAAGGAGTGCATCAGCATCAGGGGGTGGTAACGATGAGAGAGAGCAAACTTTGAATCAATTGTTGGTTGAGATGGATGGTTTTTCTGGTAACGAAGGGGTTGTTGTGATCGCTGCAACAAATCGTCCGAGCATATTAGACAAAGCTTTATTGCGACCTGGTCGTTTTGATAGGAGGGTGCGCTTTGGGTTGCCTGATATAAAGGATCGTGAACAGATTTTAGCGGTTCATTTAAAAAAAGTTCCTTGTGCAGATGATGTTGTAGTGGGTGATTTGGCTCGTGTAACTCCGGGGTTTTCTGGCGCTGAATTAGCTAACTTAGTTAATGAAGGGGCTTTGCTTGCAGCTAAATTGGGTCATCAGGAAATTACGATGGATTTTTTAGATAAAGCGCGAGATAAAATGATCATGGGCGCAGAAAGAAGATCTATGGTTATGCCTGAAGAAGAAAGGTTAATAACGGCTTATCACGAGGCAGGACATGCCATTGTTGGCAGATTAGTGCCAGAACATGCCCCAGTATATAAGGTAAGCATAATGCCTCGAGGGAATGCATTAGGGAGTACTGTTTTTTTACCGGAGCATGATCACTATAGTATGAGTCGGGATAAGCTTGAAAGTAAAATGGCAAGTTTGTTCGGTGGTCGTGTGGCAGAGGAAATAATCTACGGTAAAAACAAGGTAACCACTGGTGCTTCAAATGATATCGAGCACGCTACCGAGTTGGCCAGGAATATGGTAACGAAGTGGGGTTTAAGTGATAAATTGGGACCAATTAAATATAAAGATGAGCGTCAAAAGTTTAGGAATTCATCGGAGCCATATTCAGAAAAAGTTGCACAAACCATTGATGAAGAAATTCGTTCTTTAGTTGATTTAAATTATTCTCGGGCACTTACTCTTTTGAATACTAATATTGATATTTTGCATAATATGGCTCAGGCATTAATGCATTTTGAAACGATTAATAGAAGCCAAATTGACGAGTTAATGTCAGGGAAGGCATTGGTTGCTGAAGGAAAAGATTGATGTGTAATTATGATAAATATTATGGAGATTTTTTTAATAAAACACATAGATGAATAACCAAAGCACCACTACCAACGCAGAGATAGTTTTATCCAGAGCATAATAGCAATTTTATAGATGAGCGTATTCATATGGATGATGAGTTTTTACCTTTCGATTAAGGGTTGGTAAAAATATTCCTTTTAAAAGATTAACCCAGATTTTAGGAACTATTATTGGTAATAATGGTTTGTATGTCCGTGTGATTGTTTCAGTCTTCATGGTTTTTAGTTGGGTTGTTTTCACCCAAAAGTGTACAAGGAAAATTTAATAATTTGCACTTGGGGTAACGATTAACTTGGTCTCCGATTTATGTGATATATTTTAATTGTGTTTTAATTCAGTTCAGTGGCCCTCAAAAAGGTGGTTTCTTAATTCGTACAATTTTTTAGGAGTTTTTATGGAAAGTAAAGCTGAACAATCGCTTGATTTTCTTAGCACTAAAGAGATCTTTGACGGTATCGAAAACTATCTTGCTAGACTACCTAAAAATAAACCTCGTGTTCCAGTTTTGTACATTGGTAATTATCAATCAGTACAGAAACTTCAAATCATAGAGCTAAATAAAATAACGATGCTCTTTGGTCCTAATTCAGTGGGGAAAAGTGTCGTGGCTGATGCTTTGAAGGATTTGGCAAATGCTTTAACTGGGGGGGATATTGATGTATCTAGGCTGAATTGGGGGATGCTCTCCATGGAACATGATTTGCCTGAGTATGGTGGGGATAGGATGGTTATTGGTATGGGAGGGATACCGGCGGAGTGGGAATTAGTGCGGCTGGACTATGACGAATTAACTCACTTAAATTCTAATATTTTGGATCAACAATGGCGAAATGATATTCCCTTAGTCTACGAGGGACTGCAAAATGTGTGGGATGTTGCTTTACTATGGGATAGTGACGGAACGATAAGATGCTCTGGTTTTTGGCAAGACAATAAACAGCAGGCTAGATTTTACTCTGGAGGGTCTCAGGGAACGCCTGAAAATCGCTACGCTCCGATATTTTATGGGGGAGAAGCATTAGCGTCGTATATAGAGAAGTTAGAGTACGACAGAGAGGAGCGTAGCCACAAACCTTTTTTGGTTGAGGTTGTGGATGAGCCACCAATATATGATGGCTTCAATGTTGTAGCTCAACATGAAAAAGTTATAGAACTAAATCCTAGATATAACTCAGTTGTTCAGGCTCTTCTTAACGATGTCGCCCAAGAGCTTAAAGTCCAAAAATTAGTCTCGATTTTAGATTTACCAGACTCAGATCCTAAGAATGAAGATAAATTTTTAAGAGCCACTTATGGATCGCGCCACTTAGTTTTTCAACTTTCGTGGCTTCTTAAAGACAACGATCCTGAGTATATTGAATTGGGTTCTATCCGTAAGTTTAAAAGGTTTGTTAAGCTTTGTGAGTTTGTAAATTCAACCAATGACACTTTAATGAAGTTTTCTAAATACCATTTTGAAAATACCTATGGTAATTTTTGGGATCTAAACATGATTCCAGGGGAAAGAAGTTATAATGAATACCTGTTGCCAGAAGAAGAGGCCTTTGTTCAGTATTTCCTACTACTTCAATCTACAATGCTGGCTCGTAGTATAAAGCAGATCGCTTGTTTGGGGCCTTTACGAGAAATCCCTAAAAAGGAAGCGTTATATTTTGGGCCAATCGCGGTAGGCTTGAAAGAGTTCAGTCGCGCCCATTATAGATTATTTCCTGATGACCAACCAAATGTACGTCATTGTGATTTTAGTAGTTTTAAAAATTATACCCAACAACATACCAATGATGGGTTAGCGTATTGGTACTATCTTGCTCAAGATTGCATTCGTTCCTTTTCGTTATATGAAGAAAGTAAAGATCCTCTTTTAAGTGAAGTAAATAGGTGGTTAAATGAAAAATTTAATACAGGTTTTACAATATCGGCAGCTAAAAATATACAATTAAGAACTGAGAGTTTGCAATTTCCATTAAGTCAAAGTTTAACCAGTTATGTTGATGATAGGGAATATGATATTTCGGTTCAACTTAGTTTACATTCAGAAAAGTTTGACCAAGAGGTCTACCCTAATGATGTGGGCGTTGGCGTGTCACAGTTTATTCCTGTGTT
>ENA-OSET01002470-OSET01002470.1-sediment-metagenome-genome-assembly--contig:-NODE-2470-length-17900-cov-25.797733_pt1 | contig 17900 bp, 11 predicted proteins | sample MGYA00237882_ERZ534229 | MGnify/ENA primary metagenome ERZ534229 (study PRJEB26408, sample SAMN06266212) | sediment metagenome | isolation source: Hudson Canyon methane seep mesocosm | place... | reverse complement strand
TTTAGTCATATAAATAAAATTACCCCTGAGCCAAATCAGTTAATTAAGCAAACAAAAAACCGCCTACTATATCATTAATTCACTTCCACTTTATGCTTTTTATCATTTCTACCACATACTTTTTAGGTTCTCAAATTTCTCTCAAGCCACTCAGGGATAGTTTAGAATTCATCAGCAAGACTTCACATGACCTTCTAGCAGTATCAGCCGAATAAATTTTGTAAAAAAGGTCTACACTATAATTTATAGCGAAATCAAAAAAACACCACATCACAAAGTGTGAGAAAAAAATTAACGTGTTTGGCCGCCTGATTTTCACGAACCCCATATAGCCGTTTCATCAGAAACTGATGAGAACACAATAAACGCCTATATAAGGTAACAACGAGATAATGGCTATATGCTAGTTGACTATGAACAAAAATAAGACTGATCACTTTCTCAAGTTGGTTTCATTCTACTTTCAAGACTGCTGCCAGAAGGGATACTCTCTGCAAGGCAATATGAAAGCAAACGACTGATTATTCTTAGCTACTTCATATTTTTACAGCAACTGCTTTTTTTCCATCGCCTTTACCATAGGAATTTATAACTTTATGGCTATAAGAATTATCTTCCAGATATTTATTATGCTATGTTTTTTCCCAGCCTCTGGTTTCGGTCAATCACCAACTATTAACCTTAGTGAAGAGGAAAGTATTTTCATTAACAACCACCCCGTTATTAAAGTAGCCAACGAACTGGATTGGCCCCCGTTTGATTATAATGAATTTGGCAAACCCAAAGGCCTGGCTATTGACTATATTAAATTACTTGCAAAAAAAGCAGGATTACAAATCGAATTTATCCATGGTCCTAGCTGGGATGAACTATTACAGCTATTCGAACAAAAACAAATTGATATTATCCCTGCACTATACAAAAACCAGCAAAGGCAATCGTTTACCCTGTTCACAACGCCATACTACAAAGGTAAACTCGGTGTTTATGAATACCATACAGACACCTTCACGCCTCATACTCCCAAGTTATTAAATAAACGCGTAGGAATACAAAAAAACCATGGTGCCATCCCCATCATTACAGCCCAACTTCCAGGCATTAAGCTTATAGAAATCGTCAGCCCTGAAACCTTAGTCAAAATGCTAGGCACACAAAAGCTTGATGCCATTATTGGAAACCCCTTATTATTTGATCATTTCGCTAAAGAAAACCAGATCAGCCAACTTCATCTCTCTCATTATATTGAGATGAGCAGCGCTGAGCAGTTAAAAACCTCCCTGCATGTTGGAGTACGCAATGACTACCCTCTATTGCACCAGATTCTCAACAAAGCCATACAGACGGTAAGCACAGGGGAAATGAGTGAGCTGGAAAAAAGATGGCGTTATATTCCATCCCAGCCCTCACAGCCACTAATCAACTTAACCCCTGAAGAAAGAGCTTTCTTAAATAAAAAAGGTCCAATACAACTCTGCATTGACCCAAACTGGATGCCTTATGAACAGATTAATGACACAGGTGTCCACGAAGGCATATCAGCAGATTATTTTAAGCTGTTTTCTCAGCGACTAAGCATTCAAATCAAACTTCACCCAACCCAGAACTGGAGTGAAACCCTTAAAGCCGCTAAAAACCATCTTTGTGACCTGGTTTCACTGGCAACACCGAATGCGGACAGAAAATCCTATCTTAATTTCACCACCCCCCTACTATCATTCCCTTACGTTATCGCCACCAAAAACAACAAACTCTTTATTGATGACTTTGAACAAGAATTAAATAAAACCTTTAGCGTCGTTCGCGATTATTCGATCATTAGCGATTTGCGAATGAAATACCCTCAACTGAATTTAACTGAAGTAAACAGTTCTCTTGAAGGATTAAAAATGGTTCAGCAAGATGAGGTTTATGGCTTCATTGATGCAGCCGCATCGATTGCTTCCAGCATGCAACAAAATAACATTGTCGACATAAAAATAGCAGGCCAACTGCCTTTGTCATTTAAATTAGGGATTGCCAGCCGTAAAGACGAACCGTTGTTACAGACAATTTTTCAAAAAGCCGTTGATAGCCTGACAGAGGAAGAAAAAAAACGAACATACAATAAATGGATGGCAGTCAATGTAAAAAAAGTACAGGATTACACCCTGCTATGGCAAGTACTTGTAATTGCATCCCTTATATTGTTAGCCTTCTTATACTGGAACCGAAAATTGAATCTAGCGATGCATCGCACAGAAAATGCACTATTCGAACTAGAAGGCGCAAAGCAGCTTCTAGAGCAACAAAACAAGCAACTGGAACAACTCTCCATCACCGACCACCTCACTCAAATATACAACCGTACAAAACTGGATGAAGTACTCGCCAAGGAACTGCACAGAGCTAAACGTCACAATACCAGCTTTGGTGTCATTATGCTGGATGTAGACTTTTTCAAACAGGTTAACGACAGCTATGGCCACCAGACAGGAGATCAGGTTTTAATTGAAGTAGCCAGCACACTGAAAAACAATATCAGATCAGTTGATACTCTTGGGCGCTGGGGCGGCGAAGAGTTTTTAATTATTTGCCCGGAAGCTAATAAGGACGGCTTAGTCGTGCTTGCCGAACATCTAAGAAAATGCATAGAAAACCATATTTTCACCCTCGTTTATCATAAAACAGCCAGCTTTGGCCTTTCCCTTTATCAGCCAGAGGACTCAGCTGAAAGCCTTGTTGCCCGTGCAGACCAAGCTATGTACATTGCCAAAACCAATGGTAGGAATAAGATATCAATAATTTAATTGACAAATATCCATAAACTCTTAATCTACAAAGTATTTCAGCCCTGCTGATGACCTAACTTGCTCCATCAACCAAGCCAAAACCAACAAGCCTAGGTTCAATTAAAAACCAATAGCTTTTGTATTTTGAGCTATAAATTTAACAAGTAAAACTTAATACCTTTTGTCCTATAGCATGGTTTAATGTCATTATTACGACAAACAATTTATTCTATTTCCCGGCAATTCAAAGAATGATAAATAAAATGAGCCTATACAAAATTTCACTGACAGCTCTTCTTTCCTTATTTCTTATGTTAATGCAAATACAACAGGTATATGCGGCCAAAAGAATTGCCCTAGTCATAGGTAATGCAGACTATAAAAACGCGCCATTAAGCAATCCCACTAATGATGCTATAGATATGTCAGAAGCCTTAAAAGAAGCAGGGTTTGAGGTTGATTATCATACTAATATAAATCGTAAACAAATGCGTGAAGCGATTAGAAACTTTGGTAACAAACTTAAACAGGCTGAAACAGGGTTGTTTTATTTTGCAGGTCACGGCATACAGATTAAAGGCAGAAATTATCTGATTCCATTAGCTGTCGATGTTCATGCAGCTGATGAAGTAGAAGACGAAAGCATTGATGCCAGCGCTATATTACGAAAGATGGAAAGTGCCGGCAATGCCGTTAATATTGTGATACTGGATGCTTGCAGAAACAATCCCTTTGCACGCAGCTTTCGCAGCCTGGACAGTGGACTTGCGCGTATGGACGGACCTGTTGGCTCTTTTATTGCCTACGCCACCGCCCCAGGCTCTGTTGCAGCTGATGGATCTGGACGCAACGGCTTATATACTGAACATTTATTGAAAGCCTTGCGCCAACCCGGCCTTTCCATAGAGCAAACCTTCAAACACGTTAGAAATGCGGTTAAAAACAACACAGACGGCAAACAGATCCCCTGGGAATCATCATCCCTGATGGGCGAGTTTTTCTTTTTACCCACTCAAAATAAAACGGCTCCCTCATCCCTACTATTATCCACTCCACCACCCCCACCATTACCACTTAAACATTTGCAGGTTTTATCTAATGTACCTCATGCAAAAGTCATGGTAAACAATGTTAATCGCGGACTAACAAGTGAGCAAGGCGCACTAAATATTTCCAATTTAACAGCCACAGAGGCTGAGGTAACTGTTCAAGCAGAGGGCTATATTTCCCAGCAACAAAAAATAAGATTAAAAGACGGACAATGGGAACAACTTTATGTCACTTTAAAACCCATAGAGATAACAAAGCCAAATCAAGCGCTCACAATTGCAAAAAACACAAAACATAACACTTACAATAATTGCAGCACGACTAAACGCGTGATGTTAAGCAGTAAAATTATTTATCACTCGACTAAGGGGAAAAAGATCAAACACAATGCGCCAAACATACAGACAACGATTATTAACGCCTTTACTGACTCAGGGTTTGTCTTTGTTGACGTGAAACGCATGCTTAATAAATTACTTCGCGATAAAAAACAGAACAGACATAAGCTTCAAACCCTGGCGAGTAAGAATAAAATACAGTATCAGCTAAAAACAACAATTGAGGTTCGAGAAATACCTATCAAGATATTAAAGACCAATATGAAAACGATCAATGCAGATATCACATTTAAATTGCTGGATATAAAAACTCATCGCATTTTAGCCACTGCTGTACGTTCTATTAACAAAGCAGGCCTGGACCCTAAACGAGTATTAGCAAAGCAATTAAAACAATTATTACCAGACATTAGATCAGAGTTATTAACTCAAGCTTGTAACAGCCCTGAATAAAGTATTGTTACAATTACCGTCCATCTAATTTGCTGGCTAATTTAGAAACGATCTCATTAGTCATTCTATTAATATTTTTCAATGTATAACTCATGGTCTTAGTATCCGCACTGATCACATAAGCACTCTCTACCTCTATGATTCGCGCATTTAGCTGAATTTGCCCACCCAACAATGCCACACTACCGGTAATGATTGCATCTGCATGTAACATTTTACCAATCTCAACTGCATCGGTTGTCTCAATAAACCCCGTCTGCCCCATTTCCATTTCCTTAACCAGTTTATCTAACTGCTCCCGCTCAATAATTTTAAAGTTTCGAGAGTTAACCAAGGATGAGGTAAAAGTTTCTGATATCAACTCCCCCAGCGATATATCCTGCGCTTCTTTATTTAAGGTTTTAAAGCGTATGACGGCAATAGAAATAGTTTTAGCAGGGGCAATGACAGAGGTAGCAACAGGAGGCGGAGTACTACTAAATTGTTTTTCAGCTGGCTGTTTTTTATTAGTCACCTGACTAACTAAGGGCGCATAGATCCAGCCATTCTCTCCACTGCTTAAAGCAATGTAATACCAATTATTCTTTTGACCCAACAGAGTGAATCTATCATGCTGCCTGACAGTGCTTAAAATAGCACATTGAGTTCCCGCTCCTTTTCGAATGTTAACACTAGAACGGCTAATTTTTCCTAGCCCAGATACATTAAAAACAGGCCTATCATCACAACTATCAACAACCTTGACAGCTCTCTTACGTGGTAACGGTTTGAGCTGCTTTTTTTTCTGGCTCAGGACTGCTAATTCTGCGTTGATTTTCGTCTCAAGATTGCTGACCCATTTGTTATAAATTTTATGTATGGTTGCTGGTTTTGTTGTTGCAACCGTTGAATCAGCATCTTTTTTAAACGGGTTATTTTCAAAGAAAAAATCTTTAGAATCACGAACAAACTCAGGCGAGTCACTTTCACTAGCAATATTTTCCTTATATTTTAGATTATGACTGCTGTGATAATTAATCTGATATGAATCGTGATCATAATTAATTTTTACCACTGCCCCAAAACGATTTCGCTTGTAGGAGTAAGATGCCATCAGCACACCTGGCTCTATAGACTTAGTTCGCCAGCCAGCCTTTACACTCCCTCTTCCAATAGCATTTTTTATATCATCCATATTGGCATAAGCAGGTACAACAAACTGCGACTCATCTACATTACGCACAGAAGTCGACCGGCAGCCGCTGATTAACATGCAGTAAACAACAAATAGAACAGAGATAAACAGTTTAATGATCATATCAACATATTTTTAACAATTTAATTAACAGACTATAAGATCAACAATTTACTGTCAAATAACAATAGTAAACGTGACTGCCAAAACATAAAGAATAAACACAATTATATAAATTAATTTTTCTCTATTTTCAATAAGCTAGTAACAGTAGAGACCCAACATTGTTAAGTTAAGGACAAGATCAAAAAAGCTTTCTCACCAAGACACAAAGCCATCAAGAAGAACAATTGCTTTTCTTTGTGTCTCAGTGACTTTGTGTGAGTATAAAGCTTTCAATTCCCCACAAGCATATTTTCAACCGAACAATTAATACTTCTCTCGACTGCTCCACTAATTGTTTACAGCCTTGCTGCAGAAGCTTACACTGTTTAAAAACCCCAGCTAAATTGCAATCAATGAACCTGATCTCGCAACTCAACAATCAAGCACTTGATGCCAATCAGGCCATCTGCCTTTTCCAGCAAAGTGATTTCAATATCTGGTGGCTGGGCATTTCTGAAGCAACCGCCTTTCGCAGCAATACTTATTTAATCCAGTCAGGTAATCAAGCACTGCTGATTGACCCAGGTCATAGAGCTTATTTTCAACCCGTACGCGAACGTGTTGCAGCCATTATTCCACCAGAACAACTGACAGGCATCATACTCTGCCATCAAGACCCTGATGTCGCAGCTTCTATTGTTGATTGGCTAGAAATAGCACCAGACCTACAAATCATTTCATCCCCTCGCAGCAATGTATTACTTCCGTATTATGGCATCAGTGACTATCGATTCTTTGATATTGTAGAAAACCCACAATTTACCTTCACTAACGGTCACAAAATACAATTTATAGAATCCCCTTTTCTACATTTTGCAGGCGCCTTTACCAGTTATGACTGCACATCAAACATGCTTTTTTCTGGTGATATCTGGGCTGCAATACAGCTTTCCTGGCAATTAATTGTAGATAATTTTGAACAGCACACCCAGTTCATGGATTTGTTTCACATAGATTACATGGCATCAAATATTGCTTGCCGTGGCTACATAGAGAAAATTAAAGACCTTAAAATCAATGCCATTTTGCCACAACATGGCTCAATTATTGACGCCACAGATGTCCCTGCTGCATTAAAATACCTAAATCAATTGCGTTGCGGTACTGACATCATCTATTCGCATCTGGAATATGACTAAATTAGAACAAGATTCGGACCGGATTCGATCACTGCAGCAGGAAAATAACATTCTAAGCGCTGCAATGCGGCAAAGCGCCTTGATTCAAAAGCGCTTGCAAGACGCTCTAAATCAACTAAGGCAAAAAGACAAGCAACTCAAAACCACTCAAAAAAAACTACAGGACAACCTAATACAATTACAACAGATGCAGCAACAAATGCTGGAACGTGAAAAGATGGTTGCCTTGGGCTCATTAGTTGCTGGTGTGGCGCACGAGGTTAACACGCCTCTTGGCGTTTCAATCACCTCAACATCAATGATCTGCGAGAGTAACAAAAAACTTCGCCAAAGCTTTGATAACTCCGAATTGAGCGAAGAAGAACTGCTAGAGTTTCTGGACAATAGCGATGAAACAATCAATATACTGCAACAAAACCTTGATCGTGCAGCAAAGTTAATTCGCAGTTTTAAAATGATTTCTGTCGATCAAAATATCGATGATTTAAGACCGATTAAAGTAAAACAATATATCCAGGATATTGCTATTCCCTTCCACAACCAATTAAAAAAATTTCCGGTAGCGATTAATATTGATTGTTCCGATGAGTTAATAATCGAACTTTACCCTGGCCCTTTTGCCCAGATAATCACCAATCTACTGCAAAATGCGATTATTCATGCTTTTGAAGCAGGAAAAAAAGGGTTAGTAGAATTCAAGCTTACACCTCAAGACTCAGGCTTATTAATTTCGGTAACTGATAATGGTAAAGGCATGAGTCATGACATACAACAACACGCATTTGAACCCTTTGTTACAACCAAACGTAACCAAGGCGGCAGTGGTCTAGGGCTCAATATCGTCTATAATATAGTTACTCAGAGTTTTGCTGGCAATATCGAGTTAGAAAGCGAACTAGGTTGTGGCACCCGTTTTATTATTTTTCTTAAGCTGCCGTTAAAGGAATAAATCTGTTGTGACCAAATTATCTTTTGCAAAAAAGAAAAAGGAATTTCGTAATGAACTAGCCCCCTGGAAAATACTGATTGTAGACGATGAAGATAGCGTCCATAACATCACAAAACTGGCATTAAAACATTACAATATCAACAATAAGCCCCTGGCTTTTGTTTCCGCTTTTTCAGCAAAAGAAGCAATAAACAAGATTGAAGAACACCCCGATACTGCGCTTATTTTATTAGATGTGGTCATGGAGGAAGACGATGCTGGATTAAAAGTCGTCGATTTTATTCGCAACGATCTCAACAACCCTTTAGTTCGCATCATTCTTAGAACAGGACAGCCTGGCCAGGCCCCTGAAAACTTTGTTATCGATAACTTTGATATTAATGATTACAAAGAGAAAACAGAGCTTACCCAGGAAAAACTCTACACTTCTGTTCGTCTGGCTCTAAAAACTTACGCCAATCTGGTCAAGCTTGAAAATCAAAATAAAGCCCTGGAATATATTGTACAAGCTGCCCCGAATATATTCAAAATCACTACACTGGAACAATTTTTTCGCTCCGTTTTTCATGCCGCTGTTGACCTGCTAAATATTTCCGAAGAACTAAGGAGCAGTGATAGTATCGAAGGGTTTATCGCTTATCCAGTCGATGATGAGGGTCAATATAAAGTTTGCATCGGCACAGGCCGCTTTCAACAGTGGCAGCAACCATCAGAACTCATTAAAAAGAACATTCAACGCATTGAGGGCTGTATAGCAACAGAACATGCTTCCTTAAAAATTGCGCCAGGGACTTTTGCCATTCCCATTAAAGACCGCAATCAACTAGTTGCAGTAATCTGGATAGATAGCAAAATTGATATTTCACCCTATGGACAATCACTACTCAATATTCTGGCCATGCACTCCAGCATTGCCTTCCGCAATATAGACTTATATGAACTATTAGCCAAAGAACATCTGGAAACCATTAATATGCTTGCAGTGGCCTCAGAGTACAAAGATGAAGACACAGGGAAACATGTCTTACGTATAAAAGATCTGACAAGCATGATAGCCAAAGAATTAGGCATGGGTATTAAAGCCTGTCAACAGCTGGCAGAGGCGGCGGTTCTGCATGATATTGGCAAACTCTCGATTCCAGATGCCATATTGAGAAAACCTGCAAAACTGACTGTTGAAGAATTTGAACTGATGAAGATGCATACGATTAATGGAGCCAAGATTTTAAGTGGTCACTCACAATTTAATGATGCCGCCGAAATTGCCTTATCTCACCATGAACATTACAACGGTAAAGGCTATCCTCTACAGTTAAAGGAGACAGACATACCGCTATCAGGGCGTATAGTCGCATTAGCCGATGTCTATGATGCCTTATCAAATGCCCGCCCTTACAAAAAACCCTGGCCTCAAGAAAAAGTCCTTGCCTACATCCTTTCTCAACGTGGCCAACAATTTGACCCAGATGTTGTCGATGCTTTTCTTAGGCTCTATGAAAAAAATGCGCTAGAACAACAAGCGCATTACCCTCATATACCACCCAGTCTTTAGGATAGTTATTATATGTCCAACATTAAACTCAATATCAATCCAAATAGTTGCAAGCTTTTCGTCTGCTGGTTTTGCCCTCTGTTCCTGATTCCAATAAGCCTTTTACTGCTAGCAAGCTACTGGGCATATAGTGCTGAAAGCCATCATGACCACCAACTCCTTAAACAACAGCAACAGCATAATTTAACATTACTGGAAAATCATTTTAACCATGAGCTTAAATCTGTCATTACAGACCTAAAATTCCTCAGCAAACAAAATGAACTCAATAATCTGCTTAAACAACAAGCAGAAGCAAAAACAAACTTAGCCCACGAATTCCAAAGTTTTTCGCAATTTAAAAGAAAATACGACCAAATTCGCTTTATTAATCTTGCAGGTCAAGAACAAGTCCGAGTTAACCTTAACCAGGATCATGCAATTGTCATCCCTGAGCCACAATTACAAGACAAGAGTGACCGCTATTATTTTACTGAAACCCTATCATTAGCAAAAGAACAGGTTTTCCTGTCTGCATTTGATTTAAATATTGAAAATGGGACTATTGAAATCCCCATTAAGCCAGTTATTAGGCTTGCCACACCTATTTTTAACACAGATAAACAAGTTAGCGGTATTGTCATTCTTAACTATCTGGGGCAATACTTGTTAACCCCCCTGGCAGACTCTGCAGACTCACCCAGTCACAACTTTTTAATCAACCAGCAAGGATTCTGGTTAAAAGGTGTTAAACCGGCAGAGGAATGGGGGCACATGTTCCCTGACAGACAATCGAAAACTATGGACAAGCATTTTCCAAATGCCTGGAAACAAATACAAACGGGGACATCGGGGCAATTTCATACTGATTCGGGTTTTTTTAGCTACACCACCATTTATCCTTTGTCTTCAAGTCCTTTACTTGCTAAAAACCCCTCTCTAGTCTGGAAGCTGGTTTCCTATATTCCTCAACAAGTATTTACTGCACATACAAGCAGGTTACGCCAACGGTTTATAATCTTCGATATCGTTTTAGCACTCTTCTGGTTAGCCAGTTGCACCTTTATAACTAGAAGTAAACGTCAACGAGATTTAGCTCATAAACAAATACTAGAGCGTGATGAACAATTAATTAATATTTTCAGCACTGCCTTTGACAGCATTATCACCATCAATGAACGAGGTATTATCGAAACATTTAACCCGGCAGCCTGCCGCATGTTTGGCTATCAGGAACACCAAGCGCTGGGGAATAAAATCAATATGCTGATGAGTTCACCACATAAAGAATTCCATGATACCTACCTACAACATTTTATAGAAACAGAACAAGCTAAAATCATTGGTAAGCCAACACAAGTAATGGCCTTACATAAAGATGGAACAGAATTTTCCGTAGATCTCTGCATCGGTGCCAAGAAAATCAAACAACAATGGGTCTTTACTGGCATCATCAGAGATGCTGCTCCAGTACAACAATTGAAGAAACAATTATTAGAAACATCCCAACATGATGACTTTCTTGAAGCGTGTTATAACAGGCAATATTTTTATCAGTATTTGCAAGAATCATGCAATCAAGCCTTACTTACAAACACCAGCCTTTCTATTATCCTTATCGACATCATTAATTTCCATCAAATTAATGATCAATACGGTTACCAGGCCGGAGACAGTTATTTACAAAGCATTAGCACTCTTTTAGTGGACATAATCGGAGAAGCAGGCAGTTTAGCCCGCTATGCAGATAACACGTTTATCATCCTGCTTCCAGAATGCGGAGCAGAAGATGCACAAAAAAGTGCCGAACAAATAAAAGATGAAATTGAATCTTTTCAACTCAGTTTCCAAGATCAGGAAATTAACCGTAAAGCCATCGCTGGCACAGCCACTTTACAAGACCCCGTTATTAGCAATGTCAGTCAACTAATACATACTGCAGATAAATCCTTGGCCTCAAACAAACAATCAGGCAGGCTGTAAAGCTTGCCACCTTAAGCTTTACAACAAATAGATAGGCTATGTCATCGTTAAGTGTTGAAAAGTTGAAGTCGCTCTTAAAAGCTAACAAAATCCACACTTAACGGTGACATAGCCAAAAGATATGACTACAAACAAAAAGCAAGTTAGTCATATTCTAAAGTTGTTTTCATACTGTCCCTCAAGATACGGCGTGAATATATATTGAGCTTCTGCCTCATAAAAACCTGATTTAGTCATCATCACCTGAATAATGAATATTTTCTGTTAAATATAATCTTTATTTTATTTTTTGAGTCAATACGACCAACACGGTTAACAGCACTGCCCCTGAAATAACCCCGACTGAAACCAGCATATTACTTAGCATTTCCGGCTGAAACAGTAAAATAACACCTAAGCCCGTCATCATGCTGCCTGACAATAACTTGAGTATTTTTCCTTCTTTTTCTGTTAATTTTTTCTTACCTAATGTTATGGTAAATAACACCACAATCATTAACAAGGGAATAATATAAATCACATTATACAAAGCTAAATACAGATAATACTGGCTATTGCTCAATTCATTTAAAGTTAATACTCGGGTATAAATCATGGGTAAACCCGCCGTGCAGAGCAACTCATAGCTATTGGCTGCAATGGCTAAAACAATAGTGGCGAACATCATAGTTAGCACACTGCCACTTTTTATCATCACTCGCATCCGACCAAACAATTTGTCTCTGGCTGTATCTGATAAAGATAATGAAACCCCCTGTTTACTAAAGAAGTAATCTTTGACGTTTAGCATACCGAATATGATGGCTATAAGGCCGGCCGTTGCTGTAATAATCATCAATTCTTCAGTGACCAGAAATAGATTTAACCAAGCACTCATAAATAAAAAATACATCAACCCTGAACAAACAACAAACGTACATCCAATCAGCAACATTCTAAAACGACTATGCTGATTAACCATTAAACTCAATAAAAAAAACAGGATAAAAAAAGCACAAGGATTAAAAGCATCCAGTGCCGCTATCAACAAAGTAAAGACGGGCAAAGAAAAATCTTGATAATGCATCTCTCCAAAGCCAGGGATATTAAAATTTTCTTGCTTTTTTGTCAGCAGATCATTATTTTTACTATGACAAGCTAGCAATTTATCTTCTAACTCTTTTCCTGTCGTTTCTGCATTTTCATAGCCAACCATCATTTGATTACAAAAAATAAAAGCGGGTACTGAGTTTGCCGCTTGTTGTAATTCCTCAGCCATTTGTAAATAGCGCTGTTTATTGACTTTACTCCCTACCAAGTCATAACTTTTTAAGGTTAACCACGGGTAAGTGACAGCCAGTTGATTAATAAATGGCTTTGATTCTTTGCAGTGAGGACAATACCTGGACCAGAAATAATACAAGGTGACCTGACTGGACTGTTGCTGCTCAACAGAGACTTGAGCCTGCACCTCGCCAGATAAAGGTAGGGTAAAAACAAACAATAAATAAAAAACAATCTTAAGATTATTTAGACCTAGGATAAACCTGTAATCTGGCAAACAGCTTCTAACGCTTGTTATGATATTCTTCATCTAATTCCCTCAAGTGCTGTAACTTCTGAGAAATTTTAATTTCCAGCCCCCTGGGTACAGGGTAATAATATTGCGTGCCAATTAATTCATCTGGAAAATAATTCTCACCTGCCGCATAAGCCTCTGGCTCATTGTGCGCATAACGGTAGTCTTTTTTATAGTCTAACGATTTCATTAACTTGGTCGGCGCATTTCTCAGATGTATCGGCACACCCAGACTGCCACTTTGTTTTGCATCGCTCATAGCTTGATTATAGGCCATATACACAGCATTGCTTTTCGGAGCACAGGCTAAATAAGAAACAGCTTGAGCCAATGCCAGCTCCCCTTCTGGACTGCCTAGCCGTTCCTGAGCTTCCCAGGCATTTATACAAACTTCCAACGCTCTGGGATCAGCATTACCTATATCTTCTGAGGCCATACGTACAATTCTTCTGGCCAGATAAGCCAAATCACAGCCACCATCAATCATCCTGCACAACCAATAAAGCGCACCGTCTGGCGAACTGCCTCTAACCGACTTATGTAACGCTGAAATCTGATTGTAAAATTCTTCACCTTGATTATCAAAACGCCTTACGCCTCCGGTAAGCACTTCTTGAGCAATCTCTTCAGTAATAATATGGCTATCATATGCAGCAGCAAGTTCTACTGCAATTTCCAATAAATTTAATAAGCGTCTGGCATCACCATCAGCGGCGCTAGCAAACTGGTTCTTTAATTCCTCTGAAATTTCAATCTCTAAAGCTGCCAGGCCTTTTTCTTTATCCGATAAAGCCTTGTTTAACACCTCGATCAAGTCATCTGAACTTAAGTTATTTAATACATAGACTCTGGCTCTGGATAACAATGCATTATTCAATGCAAAAGAAGGGTTTTCTGTGGTTGCGCCAATAAAATAAAAAGTCCCATCTTCTACATGCGGTAAAAAAGCATCTTGCTGAGACTTATTAAAGCGATGCACTTCATCTACAAATAAAACAGTCCGTTTATTTTGTTGTAATTGCGTTTTCTTGGCATCTGCAACTGCTGCCCGTATATCCTTTACCCCTGCTAAAACTGCAGAAATCGGGATAAATTCCGCATCTGAATGTTTAGCGATCATTCTTGCCAGCGTCGTCTTACCTGTACCAGGAGGTCCCCAGAAAATCATAGAATGCAAGCGCCCAGATTTGACTGCTTCAAATAAAGGTTTACCTGGTTTTAATATATGTTTTTGGCCTATGTAGTCATCCAACACGACTGGCCGCATTCTATCCGCTAGCGGTTTATTAAACTCATCAAACATACTATTTTGATCCATTAATATTTTTAACCGCTTATTTCAATCATTAAAGGGATAATAAAATCACCAACTACTTAATATGGAAGTGAGGCTTCAGCCTCGCCTTGATCTATGCGGGACTAAAGTCCCACTTCCAAAACTTTTTTCGCACAAAGGCACAAAGCCACCAAGAAGAGCAATTTATTTTTCTCTGTGCCTTTGTGCCTTTGTGTGAGTATAAAATATTGTTAAATTTATTAACTAGTTAGTTTTCAAAAACATCCACACCTTCAGGTGCGGTAAATTCAAAAATAGAACTCTCTAGCGCTGGATTTATCTTCACTTCGGAAAAATAAATTCGAGTTAGCTGACCAAAATTATCACTCAGTTCCATCCCTCCCAACACACCATTATTAAGACCTATCAGAATATACTTGAAACCACTGTCTTCATTTTTAGGTGACAATTTAATCCATAGCAAGTCTTGATCAATACCCTGCTGTTCCAGAGTAAAATTTTCTTCCAATTCTATCTCCCCACTTAATAATAACGCGGGAGTTGAGCCTAGCGAGTCATCTAATTTTTTTACAGTTACCTGTTCTAAATCAGCATCATAGAACCAGACCTTACCAACACTGGATACAATTTCTTGAATAAACGGTTTTTTATAACTCCAGCGAAATTTTCCAGGTCGGCTTAAATAGAATTCACCCTCACTGGTCTGATCTGGCTGCCCGCTCTCATTTAAGGTAACTTGTTTAAAATCTGCCGTTAAAGAACTTGTAGAGGCTAAAAATGATTTTAATTGTTTGATTGGTGCTTGTTCTGCATTAGCCGTTAATCCCATCATTAAAAGACAAATGATGGAGAGATGTTTAATAATTTCTTTTAACATATTGAATGATATTTAATGAATAAGAAGCTTAATAATATACCTAAAACAAACTGAATCGATGCTGACAAGTCTTTAAAAATGGTAACTACTTAGTATATATTTTTCTGTGGGTATAGGGTGTTGATTTATCAGGCTTCTGCAACAGGACGTTGCAGCAGAGCTTACAGGGACATATATTTGCTCCTGCAATATCTGCATTTACCACATCCATGTGGTTCACGTATTCACGCGTCCTTATAAATCAATATCCTATACCTTCAGTCCTAAATTCGCTGAATAGTTACTAAAAATGGTGGATTGCGCTACCGCTTATCCACCCTACAAATGCTTACCTGATTACCCATGACTCTCCGCCACTTTAAAAAAGCCAATTTCTCTACCCCGTCATTCCTGCATGCTCTTAGCAGGAATCTAATTTACTCTGAATGGATCCCAGATAAAAGCCCCCGGGGATGACGCGTGGCAGTTGAGCTTATTCTTTTTCAGTACAATATTGCGAAAGCTCATGGGCAATCAGGAATACTTATCTTTCCAGGATATCCAGCCCAGCATCATCAGAGACCACTCTTTGAGCATCAAGTTCACCTTGTTTTAGCCCTGCAAAATCAAATAACTGGGTATCAGCCATTTGTGAAGGTGAAATATTCTGTAAACTGGAAAAGATCGTTTCTAAACGCCCAGGGAACTCCTTATCCCATCCCGTTAACATTTTTTTCATCGCTTGCCGTTGCAAGTTTTCCTGAGAACCACATAAGTTACAAGGAATAATAGGGAAATCTTTTATTTCTGCATAACGGATGATATCTTTTTCCTTGCTATAGGCCAGTGGCCTGATGATAATATTTTGCTTATCATCACTCAAAAGTTTAGGCGGCATGGCCTTTAACTTCCCAGCAAAAAACATATTGAGAAAATAGGTTTCTAAAATATCATCACGGTGATGACCTAAGGCAATCTTGGTGATCTTATTCTCTTTTGCAAAACCGTACAAAGTCCCCCGGCGCAAACGAGAACATAAACTACAGGTTGTTTTTCCTTCAGGGATCACTCGCTTAACAATACTATAAGTATCATGCTCAATAATATGAAAAGGCACGCCAATAGATGTTAGATATTCAGGTAGAATATGCTCAGGAAAACCAGGCTGTTTTTGATCAAGATTAACTGCAATAATCTCAAAATCGACAGGTGCAGTTTTTTGTAGATGTAACAATATATCCAGCATGACGAAGGAATCTTTGCCTCCGGACAAGCAAACCATAATTTTATCGCCCGCCTCGATCATATTGTAGTCAGCAATGGCCTGACCTACATCTCTACGCAGTCGTTTATGTAATTTGTTAAATTCAATTCTGGGTTTTTTTGCGGGATCTGGCATATTTTAAGAGCAGGTGAAAGGTACAAGGCTAAAGGTGAAAGGAAGAGCGGAAAAGCAAAATCTACAAAAAACAAAAGGAAGAGCGCTTACGCGCTCTTCCTTTTACCTTGTACCTTTTACGTTGAACCTGCTATTAAGAATACCTTTGGAAGATTAACGTTGCGTTAGTTCCGCCAAAACCGAAACTGTTCGACATAATCGTATTCAAAGTGACATCGTCCTGTCTTTCTCTAACGATAGGTACACCTTCTGCACCAGGGTCTAACTGATTAATATTTGCAGATGCACTCAAGAAATTATTTTGCATCATCAATAATGAATAAATTGATTCATTAACACCTGCCGCCCCTAGAGCATGGCCTGTTAATGATTTAGTCGAACTGACTGCGGGTACATTACCTTCGCCAAATACTCCGCGTAATGCTTCAAGTTCACGAGTGTCGCCTACTGGCGTACTGGTACCATGAGCATTGATATAATCAATTTTTCCGTCAACTGTTGCCATTGCCTGTTGCATACAACGAATAGCCCCTTCTCCAGACGGTTGAACCATATCGTAGCCATCTGATGTTGCTCCATAGCCTACTAATTCTGCAAGGATATTAGCCCCACGTGCTTTGGCATGCTCCAGCTCTTCAATCACTAAAACACCACCGCCGCCAGCAATAACAAAACCATCACGGGTTTCATCATAAGGTCTAGAAGCTGTTTCTGGTGCATCATTATATTTAGAAGATAATGCGCCCATAGCATCAAACAATACCGACATAGACCAGTGCAACTCTTCACCGCCACCAGCAAAAACTACATCCTGCTTACCTAGCTGGATTAATTCCATGGCATGACCAATACAATGTGCACTGGTTGCACAGGCAGAACTAATCGTATAGTTAACACCTTTAATTTTAAACGGTGTTGCTAAACAAGCGGTATTAGTACTCGACATGGTACGTGGTACCATATAAGGCCCAACCCGCTTAACACCTTTTTCTCTTAAAATATCAGCAGCGGCAACTACGTTAGAGGTTGATGGCCCACCCGACCCCATCACTATTCCTGTACGGAAATTTGAAACCTGATCTTCACTTAAGCCAGAGTTTTCAACCGCTTGTTGCATAGCAACATAATTGTATGCAGCCCCATCACCCATAAAACGCTTCACTTTACGGTCTATAAACTCATCTAAATCGATATCAACCGAGCCATGAATATGACTTCTAAAACCCATTTCTTCGTA
>ENA-OSET01002469-OSET01002469.1-sediment-metagenome-genome-assembly--contig:-NODE-2469-length-17901-cov-12.637792_pt1 | contig 17901 bp, 18 predicted proteins | sample MGYA00237882_ERZ534229 | MGnify/ENA primary metagenome ERZ534229 (study PRJEB26408, sample SAMN06266212) | sediment metagenome | isolation source: Hudson Canyon methane seep mesocosm | place... | reverse complement strand
GCATAGTGGTCAGCAACCCCTGACTTTTTGCAATGAACATCCGCACCGCCTAGCTCTTCAGCACTAACTTCTTCACCTGTAGCCGCCTTAACTAGAGGAGGACCTGCGAGAAATATGGTACTTTGCTGCTTAACCATAATGCTTTCGTCCGCCATGGCTGGAACATAAGCGCCACCGGCAGTGCAAAGACCCATAACAACAGCAATTTGCGGAATACCTTTGGCAGACATATTGGCCTGGCGAAAGAATATGTGTCCGAAATGCTCCGCGTCGGGGAAAACTTCATCTTGTTGAGGTAAATTAGCCCCGCCTGAGTCCGCTAGATAGATGCAAGGCAGGCCGTTTTCTTCTGCGATGGTCTGGGCTCTAATATGTTTTTTAACCGATAAAGGGAAGTATGTTCCTCCCTTTACTGTGGAGTCGTTCGCGAGAATCATACATTCAACGCCTTCAACTCGGCCTATACCGGCAATAACGCCAGCAGCAGGCACATTATCTTCATAAACTTCGTGCGCGGCTAGTTGAGCTATTTCAAGAAAGGGAGTGCCAGGATCTAGTAGCTTCTCTACACGCTCTCTGGGGGGGAGTTTACCTTTTGCTAAATGCCTCTCAAGGGCTGCTTCACCACCACCTTTTTTTATTTCATTAACAAGGCTGTTAAGGTTGTTAACTAATTCGCCCATGGCATTCTTACGTTGTTGGAATGCTTCTGAGTGTGTGTTTACCTTACTCTTGATGACTGCCATATCAGATGCTCTCAACAAATAATTCACGACCGATTAACATTCTTCTGATTTCAGAGGTGCCTGCGCCAATTTCATAAAGTTTTGCGTCACGTAATAAACGTCCAGCTGCAAAGTCGTTGATATAGCCATTGCCACCTAGTATTTGAATCGCATCGAGTGCCATTTTTGTGGCAGCTTCGGCACAGTACAAAATAACGCCAGCGGCATCTTTACGTGTTGTTTCGCCTCTATCGCAAGCGTTTGCTACGGCATAAAGGTAAGCTCTACAGGCATTTAGAGTAGTGTACATATCAGCAACCTTTCCCTGTATTAGCTGAAATTCACCAATAGATTTATTAAATTGCTTTCTTTCATGAATGTATGGAACAACTATATCCATGCAGGCCTGCATAATGCCAATGGGACCAGCCGCGAGAACAACGCGTTCGTAATCAAGCCCACTCATCAATACTTTTACACCATTATTTTCTCCGCCCAACACATTCTCTTCAGGTACTTCACAGTCTTGAAATATTAACTCGCAGGTATTTGAGCCTCGCATGCCTAATTTGTCTAATTTGTCAGCTCTGGAAAAACCGGGAAAATCTCTTTCTACAATAAATGCAGTTATGCCGTGTGGGCCTTTTTCCATATCCGTTTTTGCATAAATAACATAGGTGTTAGCATCGGGGCCGTTGGTTATCCACATTTTTGTGCCGTTAAGAATGTATTTATCACCTTTTTTCTCAGCCTTTAATTTCATGCTTACAACATCACTGCCTGCATTAGCTTCACTCATGGCCAATGCACCAATATGTTCGCCTGAAATCAAGCTGGGAAGATATTTCTGACGTTGCTCTTCTGTTCCGTTTCGTGAGATTTGATTAACGCACAGATTAGAGTGGGCACCGTAACTTAAACCAATAGAGGCAGATGCTCTGCTGATTTCTTCCATGGCTATGGCATGAGCTAAGTAACCCATGTTAGAACCACCTAAAGAATCGTCTACCGTAATGCCAAGCACGCCTAGATCACCAAGTTTCTTCCATAGCGGAGCAGGGAACTCATTTTCTTTGTCTGTTTTATCAGCAATAGGTGCAATTTCTTTATCGGCAAAGTGCTTTACCTGGTCTCTTAGCATGTTAATAGTTTCGCCAAGACCAAAGTTAAGTGTTGAGTATTGATTAGCCATGTTAAATCCCTCTTATTATTTTAATTTCTAAATGCTTCACGACAGCGTTGTTCAACCTGATCAAGTTCTTCTTGCATAACTTGAATATCTTTGAGTTGTTGATCGAGAACTTCGCGACGCTGTTGTATCTTTTCTAATAATGTTTGAAGTTGCTTTGTATTACCGCTTTCGGGGTCATAAAGCTCTATGAGTTCTTTTGATTCAGCCAAACTAAATCCAAGACGCTTTCCTCTTAAAATTAGCTTAAGGCTTACACGGTCATGGTCTGCATAAATGCGGGTTTGACCATTTCTTTTGGGACAGAGTAGTCCCTCCGCTTCATAAAACCGGATTGTTCGAGTGGTAATTGAAAATTCTTTAGCAAGATCACTGATTGAGTATTGTTTAGTCATGCATGAATAATGACTGACGTTTACGTTAACGTCAACTTATAAAGTCGAAGTGATACTTACATTACAACTGTTTTCCAGAAGCGAGTAGGGCTGAATTTATAGGCGATGAAAGAGTACCCTTAAAACTTTTAGGTTGTGGGGAGGGGGTTACTTAAGCCCATCCAGTAAGCGTGTATTAAGGTCTACCCATCTAGATAACTTCTCAGACTTACCAATTTTCTTACCTTGGCCGCGTTGTTTAGATAGCCAAAGCCCGTCACCATTAAAACTATAAACAGGTACAAGGTCGGGGCGTTTTGAGGCGGGACGAATGTCACCGATAAGATTGTCTAGAATTAGTGGTTCTGAACCTGGTGTTTCATAGTAAGCAAGTATCATGTGGGCTTGATTGAGCCTGATTGCTTTAACGTAGGTAATTCGTAGTTTTTCAACGGATACCCCCATTGTTTTAAGAGTGAAATATTTTGCAATTGAGTAGTCTTCGCAGTCTCCCCCGTTTGTTGCCAGTAGCTCAACAGGGGTTGCCCAGTAATCTTCTTTACCCCAATGCTGCCAGTCTGATTTGAAATTTGCCTTATTAAAAAATTGGTTAACTTTATTTAGTTTTTCTGTGGTGGATAGATGGAGGGGGTTATTAGCTAAGTCTTGCCATGTCTCAAGGCGCTCCCTTGCAGGAGGACCATATTTTGTTTCAATAAAATTGAGAAGTTTATCGCCAAGCTCAAAGGCGTAAACCATAGAGATACTCAAGGCAAACATAAGTGTTGCTAGTTGTTTAGATACGTTATTTGCCTTGATAGTTAAATGCACCTGAATTATTCAATTAAATAAAAGGCTATTGTGATTGCTTCATTTTTTCTCTTAATTGCTGCAAGCGTTGCTTTATCTCCTGTTTTCTTTGGTCACTTAGTGTGTCTAGGTTAGTGGCGGGTCTTGAGAAGTTTTGTGGAATATGCGCTTTGGGGATCGATGAAGGCTGAGGTGCAGCTTGGCTTGCAGGAACTGTATTGGTTGGTGACTGTTGAGGGGATGAGGTGGTGGAGGATACACTGCTGGTAATGCCAATACTTTTTGCATCAGGAAAATAAAGATTTTCTAAGCGCCCATTTCTTTCAATAACTATTCGTTTTTCGTAGACGCTTCTTAATTTTGCATTTCCAGGTAATGTATTATTAATTGAGTACTTTAGAGTTTCTTTGTCGGGGCCTTCTATCAAGGCACTTGCGGTCTTGTTTTCATCAGTACTGTTGGATGCTGAAACACCACGTAAAATAAGTCTGAGATTTGTTTTCGGAAGATTTTCTGTTTTAACAACGGCCTGTTGTTTGTTTGCGCTTGTAGGTGTGCCAAACAGCTTATATTTTTTTATGTCTCGTGCCGGCTTTACTTCTGTTATTGTGTTTTTAACTGTTAGGGCTTGATTGTTCGCTTCATTATTCGCAGGTGTAAAAAGATAATAAGCTTGTAGTGACAGTGCTGCAATCATCGCAGGCACCAACAAAAGCAGGGTGATATTGGGTAGTTTTTGTTGTAGTGCATTTATATTCACTGGGAACAATGGCCTTTTTTTATTGTTGAGTGTTTCTTAGCGAGCGAATTAGCGCATCGCTTCACATATTTGATAATTATAGTATTGATTCTTAAACAGAGCTTCCTTAATTAACATATTGTTAATAAAATAAATTTTGCGAAAGTTTAAATTAAAAGACAAAATATGTTTGGCAGTGTGTCTGTTTTACAAGTTCTAAGTGTTTTTTTCAATAAAAACAGCGCACCTTCATTTGAGACTACTATAATAAAAACAAATTATGTTTAATCAATTTATGTTTCTTTATCTTAATCTACATGGCTTAGCCATCCGTACAAGGAGCTCGTTTTGACCTTGGAATCAAGCTCAAATTCGATTCAAGAAGAATCAAATACTGCTTTTGCCCGATTACCTTTTGGCTTTGCAAAAAAACACTCAGTTGTTATTGCAAAAGATCATACCGGTGAGCTTTGCTTATTACATGCAGAAGCGCTAAATAATCGTACCTTTTGTGAACTTAATCGCTTTACTCAGGGTGAATTGCGTTTTGAACAAGTATCTCCCGAGTTTTTTGAAGAGTCATTATCATTGTCTTATCAAAACAATTCTGAAGAAGCCATGCAGATGGTCGAGGGTTTAGGTGATGATATGGATTTGGCAAGCCTTGCCGATTCAGTGCCTGAAACAGAAGATTTGTTAGAGCAAGAAGACGATGCACCCATTATTCGTTTAATTAACGCTATTCTCACTGAAGCAGTAAAAACAGGTGCTTCAGATATTCATATTGAAACGTTTGAGAAACAACTTGTTGTTCGTTTTCGGGTTGATGGTGTATTGCGTGAAATTGTGCAACCGAAAAGGGCATTGGCTCCCTTGTTAATTAGCCGTATTAAAGTAATGTCTAAGCTAGACATTGCAGAGAAAAGAATACCGCAAGACGGTCGTATTTCGCTTAGAGTAGGAGGTAGAGAGGTCGATATTCGAGTTTCTACTATGCCTTCAGCAAATGGTGAGCGGATTGTATTACGACTACTTGATAAACAAGCGGGTCGTTTGAAGCTTGAATCATTAGGTATGTCTGAGCGAGATTTAAAAACTCTCCGGGGTTTAGTTACGCGCCCTCATGGCATTATTCTGGTTACTGGCCCAACAGGTTCTGGTAAAACCACTACCCTTTACGCGGGGCTTTCTGAAATAAATGATAAAAGCAGAAACATTCTTACGGTAGAAGACCCTATTGAGTACAACTTACCCGGTATTGGCCAGACACAAGTAAATACCAAAGTCGATATGACTTTTTCTAGGGGCTTAAGGGCTATTCTTCGTCAAGATCCTGATGTGGTGATGATTGGTGAAATTCGAGATGTTGAAACCGCTGAAATTGCTGTACAAGCCAGTTTAACGGGTCACTTGGTACTATCAACATTGCACACTAACAGCGCGGTGGGTTCTATAACTCGTCTTATTGATATGGGGGTTGAGCCCTTTTTAATATCATCTAGTATGGTGGGTATTATTGCTCAAAGGCTTGTAAGAGTTCTTTGTCCTAGTTGTAGAGAGCCCTATAAACCAGATAAAGAAGCTTGTGATTTTTTACAACAAAGTCCAGTCAACCCACCAACGGTCTACCGAGCAAAAGGTTGCTCTGAATGTAATCACCTTGGGTATCGTGGCCGAATGGGTATTTATGAAGTGGTAGATATTGACGAAAAGCTCCGTAGTCTCATACATGAGAAGGCTGGGGAGTTAGAACTAGAGACATATGCGCGCGAGTGTGGTCCGAGTATTCATGCAGACGGTGTTGCAAAAATACTGGCTGGCGTAACTTCTGTAGAAGAAGTTTTACGTGTTACTCACCGGGAGTAATTGATGGCCGCATTTGATTACAAGGCGCTTGATGAAAAAGGACGCCAGAAAAAAGGAATTATTGAAGCAGATAGTGCCCGGCAGGTACGACAGCAACTCCGTGACAAGGGCCTTACGCCGCTTTCTGTTGATGCAACCATTGAAAAGAAAGAAGGGCCAAGTGCCTTTTCTTCTCGTGGGAAAGGGCTAAGCGTTAAAGATTTAGCCTTAATTACACGGCAGGTTGCAACATTAATTCAGTCAGGTATTCCAATTGAAGAAACACTGTCTGCTGTATCTGCTCAGAGTGATAAACCTCATGTAAAAGGAATGATGCTGGCAATACGCGGTAAGGTTCTTGAGGGGCATACCCTAGCAGATAGTATGGCAGAATTTCCTAATGCCTTTCCAAAGCTATACCGATCAACGGTAGCTGCAGGCGAGCATGCAGGTCATATGGATTTGGTACTTAATCGACTAGCGGACTATACAGAATCTCGGCAGCAGGCAAGACAAAAAATTCAGTTGGCTGCTATTTATCCCATCATACTATCTGTTGTGGCGGTCTCAATTGTTATTTTTCTATTAACTTATGTAGTGCCCGACATTATTGAAGTGTTTGTTAATAACGGACAGGAATTGCCTGCATTAACACAATCACTTTTGATAGTGAGTGATTTTCTCAGTAACTGGGGGATGTATATTTTTATAGCTTTAGTGATTGCCTTTGTTTGTTTTCAGTATTCTCTAAAAAAGGATGCTTTTAGGCTCGCGTTTCACAAAAAGATATTAGCGACTCCCTTTATTTCGAAACTTTCAAAAGGCATGAATACTGCGCGCTTTGCAAGTACATTGAGCATATTAAACAGTAGTGGTGTTCCTCTGGTTGATGCTATCCGAATTTCTGGTGAGGTGCTATCTAATGACTGCTTGAAGGCATCTATCATGGATGCGGCAGTGATGGTTAGTGAAGGCTCAAGTTTAACTAATTCTTTAGAAAAAACAGGCTACTTCCCACCCATGATGCTTCATATGATTGCCAGTGGTGAGTCTAGTGGTGAGTTGGATCAAATGTTAGAACGTACCGCTAAAAATCAGGAAAATGACCTTGAAGGCTTAATCTCTGCCATTGTTGGTTTGTTTGAACCTTTAATGCTACTGGTCATGGGGGTTGTGGTGCTAATTATTGTATTGGCGATAATGCTGCCAATACTAAGTATGAGTAATATTGTTAGTTAAATGAATAGGTTGAAGACGAAAGTTAATTTGAATTATATGGAATGTATAAAATGAAACATTTTAAGCAGTACAAAAGTAAAGAGCAGCAAAGCGGCTTCACCTTGATAGAAATCATGGTTGTAATGGTTATTTTAGGACTTTTGGTTGCTGTTGTTGCGCCTAATATCCTTGGCCGAGGTGAGCAAGCTCGTGTAACCGTAGCTGAAACTCAAATTCGAGAAGTTTCGAATGCGCTAGATTTATATAAGCTTGATAATTTTAGTTACCCGGGTACAGAGCAGGGCTTAGAAGCTCTAGTTTCAAAGCCGAGCGGATTTCCAGAGCCTAAAAACTGGAACAAAGATGGCTATATGAAAACTGTCCCTGTGGATCCTTGGGGAAATCCGTACCAGTATATTAGCCCAGGTGTGAATGGGCCGTTCGATCTTTATTCTTTAGGTTCAGATGGTAAAGAGGGCGGTGATGAAGAAGGCGCAGATATTGGTAACTGGGATATTAAAGAATAGCCCTGAATGAAAGGTAATTACTCGAAAGGGTTCACGCTCATTGAAATACTAGTAGTGATGGTGCTACTAGGTCTTCTTTCTGGTGTGGCTGTTTTTACACTCGGCAGTGGAAAGCTTCAACGAGAACTTGAGGTTGAAGCACAACGCTTACACACACTGCTTAGAATGGCTTCAGAAGAGGCCATTTTGTCTAATAGTGAAATTGGTTTTTCGATTGATGATGATCACTATGAGTTTCTTGAATATGATGACGAAAAACAGACATGGGCAAGCGCTAGCGTCAGTGTTCTAAAACCACGTGATTTACCTGAATGGCTTGCGCCTGAATTTCAGAGAGAAGGGCGAACAAAAATTTTAGGGAAAGACAGCTCAGATGCTAAAGAAAGCAAAAAGCCCGATATGATGCTGCTTTCAAGCGGTGAGGTAACACCGTTTTCAATTACACTTCGTGTACAAAACAATGATGAAGGTGGTTTTATCATTTCTTCAGATGGTCTTGAAGAAATAAAACTGGTAATTCCCGGTAGAGAGGAGGAGTAAAAAAATGTTTATACAACCTACACGCTCCCGCTCTAAAGGATTTACCTTACTTGAAGTAATGATTGCTTTAATCATATTTGGTTTGATTGCCACGGTTATTCAAAAAGTAACAGCACAAACGATTGTGCAGTCTGAACGCATACGCCTTAAAACATTCGCAAACTGGATTGCCGAAAATAAAATGGCTGAAATGCGTCTAAGTGAACAGTTACCACCTACACGAGAGCAAAAAGATGATCTTGAGTATGCCAATGAAAAATGGAAGCTAGTTTCCAAGGTTACTAAGACCTCTGATGTAAATTTTCATCGAGTAGACTTAGAAGTTTATCATTTAACCGAAAATGATCAATTTGATAAAGGCAACCAGATCTTAAGTTATTCTGGCTTTGTAGGTCTCCACTAATGCCTTTTTTATATCAGAGCCCACAACTATCACAACGAGGTTTTACCTTGTTAGAGGTGCTCATTGCCATTGTTATTACCGCGTTAATTGGCTTGGGTACATCACAGTTATTAAGTGGAACAATAAAGGCACAAGAGATCACCCAGAAAAATAGTGAGCGTTTCGATCAGATACAGAAAGCGATTTTACTTTTATCTCGTGACATACAGCAGATAAATACACGAGCAATTAGGGACGAGTACGGTGACTTTCAGCCCGCACTCACTAACCGCAATTCACTCTATGTTTTTGAATTAACGCGCTCAGGCTGGCGCAACCCTATGGCCGATGAGCGTAGTGAGCTTCAGCGTGTATCTTATGAGCTAGTAGATGGTGAGCTTCTTAGGCATTATTGGCAGGTGCTAGACCGCTCGCAAGACAGTGAAAGTGTATTTCAAACCTTATTAACAGGTATTGATAAAATATCACTACGCTTTATGACAGAAAATTCTCAGTGGGCAGACACATGGCCTCCTGAGCAAGACCCTGATGATGACAACCCTCGTTCTCGTAACCATACGCTTCCGAAGGCATTGGAGATAACTGTTGTTCATGATTATTATGGTGAGGTAATTAAACTCTATGATTTACCTCAGTATGTAACTATTTCATCAGCTGCTCAACAGGGGCAGGATGGGGCTAGTAATGGTGAAGATGCTAATAGCGAAAGTAGCGAAAGTAGCGAAAGTAGCGAAGGCTCTGAACAAAAATGAAGGAGTTAAACACTAGTCTACATACAGCATCAATTACGGTTATAGTTAGGCCAATGCCCGATAAGCAACAGGGTGTTGCATTAATGATGGTGTTGTTTGTATTTGCCCTTGTTACTATTCTTGCGAGTGGAATGATTTCTCGGCAAAGCCTGTTCATTCAAAAGGCCTCGAATACGTTAATTCAAAGCCAGGCTTACGAATATGCCATTGGTGCAGAGCAAGTTGCACGACAGATGCTTTTTGTAGACTGGGAAGAAGACAAAAAAGAAAAAAGTTTCACAGATGATTTAGAAGAAGTATGGGGTGCAGGGGCTGCTGGTTTTCCAATTGATTATGGTGTAATTGAAGCTCAAATAGATGACTTGCAAGGAAAGCTAAATTTAAACAGTTTGGTAAATACAGATAGCTCCAAAGACCCGGCAGTAATTGAACGATTTAAGAATCTGCTTCTTGTGTTGGAAATTGAAGGATTAACGGTTGAAAAATTAATTGACTGGATTGACGATAACGATGAAACAGAAGGTGTAGATGGTGCAGAAGAAGGAGATTACCTCGTAAAAGAAAAACCTTATAGAACAGGTAATCAGGCCTTTGTCTCGACCTCTGAGTTAATGTTAATTGACGGGATGACTGAAGAGATTTTTAAAAAACTGCTACCTCATGTTTCTGCATTACCAGTAGGTGTAAAAGCCGTAAATGTAAATACCTGCTCGAAAGAGATTATTAGGTCGCTACCAAAAGGAAAAATACTCACTGATGCTGAAGGCCAGTCTATAATTGACCATAGAAAAGAAAATATATTCGAAGAATATAATGATTTCAAAGCTCTGCCAGAATTTTCAGGCCTAGAATTAAAAGGTGAGTTTTCTGTAAATACAGAATTTTTTAAGGTTTCATCAAAAGTAACGTTAGCTGATAGAGTGAGCCGTTTGGTCTCAATACTTTACCGTGACTCAGATAATGGTAACCTTACACTAATGGAAAGAAACCAAGGTCAGAAGTATTTAATTACTAAAGACCTTGTTTTACAGCAGTAGAATGCAAGCTACATAAACAAAAGGATATAAAGAGAATAATAATGCCAAACAAGTTGTTTATTCGTGTGCTGTCTTTATCTGAAGATGAAGACAAACAGCTTACCAATTTTGAGTGGGCGCTTTATGCGCGTGCGGGTCAAAAATTGGCAGGGGGATTAGCTGCACAGTTCGATGAAGTACAGCAAATACTTGAACAGAACGCGATTGATGATGTTCAAATTGTTGGTTTAGTACCTGCCAATACTATTAATTCAACTCAGGTTACTATACCGGGCAAGCAAAGTCGTTATGTACAACAAGCGCTTCCTTTTGCTGTAGAGGAACAATTGACCGAAGATCTGGATTCTGTACACCTTGCCTTAGGTGATAAAAATTCAGATGGCAGTTACTCTGTTGAAGTTATCAATCGTCGATTTTTTGAATGTTTTTATGATGCTTTAACAGAAACAGGCTATGCCATACACGGGATATTCAGTGATGCCTCGTTACTTCCCATCAAAGATATCGACATAGCAATTGGCTTTGAAGATGACTGGGCATTAATTAATTTTGAACCTCATACTGTTAGCCGGGTTAAACTCTTTAACTTGGCTAATTATGTTGAGTCATCACTAAACAATGGTAAAGCTGATGGCGCTGATACAGAAGGTTCAAAAAAGGTTCATTGTTATATTCCACCACAACAGCTTGAGTCTCTTAAAATAATACTTGCTGAGCTTCAACAAAATGACGGTGTTGAGTTTACCAGTCATGACCTGAATATTCCTTTAATTGAATTATTGTGTGAGTCTTGGTTTCAGCAAGGCTCTCAAGGCATTAACTTATGTCAGGGGGAATTTAAGGTATCCAGTACAAACGGTCCTTCGTTTAAAAAATGGTACGCAGTTGCCGCCGTAGCAAGTATTTGGTTTTTGTTACAAGTTGGTCTAGATATTGGTAAAGGTTATTATTATCAGGCTGAAGCCAATAAATATGAAAGCCAGGCACTTCAAGTATACAAAAATATATTTCCTGCTGAGCGCCGTGTAACCGTTAACAACCTTAGGCGGACATTAAAGGGTAAGTTAAGTGTTGCTGGTTCAACGGGTGGAGGTAATAACTTCCTGTCACTTTTAAGTGAAACGGGCTATCAGTATTCGCAAATACCCAATAGTGAAGCGATTAAATTTAACAGCGTAAATTTCAGTGATCAGCGTAAAGAATTAACAATTGAATTAAGAGCTGCTTCATTTCAACAACTTGATCAATTAAAAAATGGTCTTACCTCTGCTGGCTTAGGTGCAAAGATAAGCTCGGCCATAAATGAAAAAGATAGTGTAAGAGGGCGCTTGAGCGTAACAGGTTCTTAATGATGTCATTAATTAATAAAATAAAAAGCACCCCTTCTTTTGTATCTGCACAGCGGCAATATGATGCACTGCCCAGTCGAGACCAGAAAGCACTGCTAGCACTATGTGTAGCGCTCGCTCTGGCTATCTTGTTTTTTCTGGTGTGGTCGCCTGCGCATTCTTTTGCTAAGCAACAAGAGGCAAATCTTACATCGGGTAAAGAGCTACTTAGCTGGGTAAAAGCTAATGAAATGGTGGCAAGGTCATTAGTTGCAGATACAGCAAAAGGATCATCTAAAATTGTAGATAGCCAGTCTCTTGTTTCTACCGTAAGCGGCAATGCTCAAAAGCATAAGATAAAGCTTAAACGCTTTGAACCTAGTGGTGAACGGAAGGTCAGAGTCTGGTTAGAAAAAGTTCCATTTAATAATGTGATAGTTTGGTTAAGAGATTTAAATTCAACTTATAACATTGAAGTTTCTCAGATTTCTATAGATAGAGATGACAAAGGTGGTTTGGTTAATGTTCGAATAACATTAAAAAGTTAACCACCGAACTTTTTAATATGCACAACTAAGTTTTAAGAAGTAGATAACAAAAGGAATAATAATAATGACAGAAACGGATGAATGTGTTGAAGCCGAAATAGTTAGACTAACGCCTTCAGCAACAAACGAAGCAAAAACAATTCTTTATCATGCTTATAAAGGTGAGCCAACCTTTACTTACTTATTTGACTCGTCTCGTGCAGGCTACGACCAACGTGTGCGTGCTTCAATAAGAGAGCTTATCGAGCTGCACTTTGCTCATAAGCAAGACGTAATTGGTTTGAGTATCAATGATCATCTTATTGGTATTGCGCTAGTGGGTAGCCCAACGGTTAGGCTTAACCTAGCTGACCAGTTTAACTGGCGAATGCGTATGATGCTAACAGCAGGTTTAAGCTCAACACGGCGCTATATTGATTACCACATGCAGGTAAAAGCTTGTTTTCCTGGCACTGAATACCATCAGTTACCCTTAATGGGAATTGACGTAAGATATCAACACAAGGGCTATGGCCGTATTTTACTTAATGCTGTTGAGAAATTATGTAATGAAAATCCACGCTCATGCGGCATTGGCTTAGATACTGGTAACACTCGCTATCTTAAATTTTATGAGTCTATGGGCTATAAAAAAGTGGGCGCAATTGAGTTGGGTAATTTTACTGAAACGGTTTTGTTTAAGTCTCGTACTTAATAATTGGAACACGAAGGAAATTTAGTTTATGTCTGAATACGATTTTGATTTGTTTGTCATTGGTGCAGGCTCTGGTGGCGTAAGACTTTCAAGAATCGCGGCAGGCCTTGGGGCTCGAGTTGCTGTAGCTGAAGACCGCTATATGGGCGGTACCTGTGTGAATGTAGGTTGTGTACCAAAGAAACTCTTTGTTTATGCGTCACATGTTGCTGAAGACGTAGAAGATGGCGCTGGTTTTGGTTGGACAAACAGTGGCAAGCTTTCTTTTGATTGGAATACACTTCGTGACAACAAAAATAAAGAAATTAGTCGGCTTAATGGCATCTATGGCAACTTACTGAATAACTCTGGTGTTACTGTATGTGAAGGGCGTGCGCGTTTTATAGATAAAAATACGGTTTCTGTTGGCGATAAAACTTACACGGCAAAGCATATTACAATTGCTACCGGTAGCTGGCCATTTATACCTGATTTTCCTGGTTCAGAGCATGCTATAAGCTCAAACGAATTCTTCTTTCTTCCTAACTTACCTGAGTCAGCCATTGTATTAGGTGGTGGTTATATTGCTGTTGAGCTTGCGGGTATTCTTAATGGTTTAGGTGTAAAAACCACGCTTGTTTATCGGGGTGATCTTTTTCTTCGTGGCTTTGATGAAGATATTCGTCAGTTTGCTAAAGAAGAAATACAGAAAAAAGGTATTAATCTTCTTTTTAATAACAATATCAGCTCAATATCAAAAAGTTCTTTATCCTCCAAGCCAGGTCAGGACAGTTACACAGTTACTTTAGAAGATGGCAGCACCGAGCAAACTGGTTTGATACTAGCTGCAACAGGACGTAAAGCACACACTCAAGATATTGGCATTGAGAATGTTGAAGTAAAACTTGCCGATAACGGTAATGTTATTGTTGATAAAAACTTTACAACGAATGTAGATTCAATTTTTGCTGTAGGAGATGTTAAAGGGGGTTACCAATTGACTCCAGTTGCGCTTGCAGAAGGGATGGCGCTTGCGAATAAATTGTTTAATAACACGCCTATAAATATGGATTATGAAAATATTGCGACTGCTGTATTTTGTCAGCCTACTATTGGCACGGTAGGTCTCACGGAAGCACAGGCACGCTCTCGTTTTAATGAAATTGATGTTTACAAGTCTGACTTCAGAGCAATTAAACATACGATTTCAGGTCGTGATGAAAGAACATTCATGAAGCTTATAGTCGATAAGCAAAGTGATAAGGTGGTTGGCTGCCATATGGTTGGCCCTGAAGCGGGTGAAATTATTCAGGGTATTGCCATTGCTATAAAAGCTGGCGCAACCAAAGCACACTTTGATCAAACCATAGGCATTCACCCCACCGCAGCAGAAGAGTTTGTTACGATGAGAACGCCTGTTCCGGTATAATCCCGCGCTCCTATTAAACCCTTTGGGCCTGCTTTAAAGTAGGTATTTCTATACCCTTGTCATGTAGCACTTCTTTAATAATGCAGGGGTAAATCTTTTCTTGTAGCTGCGCTGAATACCCATACACCAAAGACAGATCGCAAAGCACGTTAATGACCCGGGGGACGCCATTACTGTGTTCCCATATTAAGTGCATACCTTCTTCACAAAACAGGTTAGGGCTCCCTCCAGCTACTAATAACCTATGCCTCATGTAGCCAATCGCTTCATTGAAGTTTAAGGCATCAAGGTGGTAGTCAATAACGACCCTTTGGGTAAATTGTTGAAACTCAGGTTTTGCTAATTGATCCCTTAATTCAGGTTGACCAACAATTAAGAATTGAAGAGCCGTGTGCTTGCCTGAATTTAGGTTAGATAATAACCTTACCTGCTCAAGCAGTTTCATTCCCAAGTGCTGCGCTTCATCAATTATAATGGCTACAGTACGACCTTCTGAATACTCTTTAATAAGAAACTTCGTGAATACGTCATAAAGTTCTACGTGACTCTTTCCAGAGAAGTCCAGATTAAAAGCAAATAACACCCACTGCAGTAATTCTATAGCGTCTACACACTGAGTATTATTAATAACACCTATTGTCAGGTTTGGGGTGTCATGGGAAATGGTTTTGGATATAAGAGTGGTTTTACCTGAGCCCACTTCCCCCGTAAGAACTGCAAAACCTGCTTGAGTCGCTAAGGCGTAACGCATTAGCATTAAGGCTTTTTTATGTTTTTGCGTTAAAAACAAAAAGTCGGGATCAGGTGATATAGAGAATGGTTTTTCTCGAAAATTGTAAAATGTGTTGTACATTTTTCGAACTCCTGAACAGTGTTTATATTAATAATAATCCTTATAGTTTGATGTTGTCTCAGGCACCTTGTTAAGTACGGTGCCAATTAAATTAACATCAACCAATAATTCTTTCGCTTCTTTAAGTGCTTTGTCTTGTGTTACGCCATCTTCCACCACTAAAAGCATGGTATCTACAAAGGCGGAAAACGCTATTGCATCGTCTCCGATAAGTACTGGAGGTAAGTCATAAATAATAGTGTGTTTCGGGTAGAGTATTTTAAGGTTTGTAACCAGCTCTAACATTCTTGGTGATTTTAATAATTCAGGACCTCCTGCTATGGTTTTTGCACATGGCAAAATAGCAAAGTCCTCAATACCCGGGCTAAACAACAATGAATCAATTGATTTGTTTCCTAAAAGAAAATCTTCAATACCAATCTCAGGTTCAATACCAAAATATTGATGAGTACTGGGCCTACGAAGATCTGTATCTACAACAATGACAGATCTTCCTGGCTCTTTAGCAATCGCAATACCCAAATTTATAGCAGTTAGTGATTTTCCATTTTTAGGTTCTACACTGGTAATGCCAATACTTGTCCACTTATTTTGAGCCATGCGCTGCAATATCCGTGTACGTAACAGCCTGAAGGCATCCGCAATAGGCTCATTCCAATAACTGCTAATAACTCTCTGTTTTCGTAAATATTCATCAGGAATATCTATATTTCGTATAATGTTAATTTGAGGCTGAGCTTCTTGTTCCTGCTCTTGTTTTCGTACCGGATCTGTAGCCTCAACTCTAGGGCTGGAATCAGTTGGCATGTAAGGCACATCAATTGTATTGTCTTCTTTTGCTAGTTTTAGTGCTTGAGCTATGCGGTCCATGTCACACCCCTTTATTTATATTCGTTAATTTCAGCAGGCCTTTCAGCTAGCGGTGCTGTACTGTACTCAGCTTGACTGAAGTAATAAGCTGCCCCGGCTAACACAATGAAAGCAATGACATAGGGGGCTAGGGATTTCTTTTTAGTGGATGTATATTTTTCAATGTTAATAACCGGAATACTCACCAGGGGGGGCGCATCCATTATAGAGACTATATCGTGTGTGCCATGAATAGAGTGGTCAGCAAATTCTGCGGTTGAAGCCGCGCCAACTCCGCCAATAAATGCAAGGAAACCACCCAATAACACAATGCCCAACTTGTTAGATTTGTCAGGACTCAAGGGTAACTGGGCATACTCAAGTAGGGTTAACCGTTCACCTTTCTGATCTTTTTCTACAGACTCGGCAATTTCAGCTTTAACTAACTTCTCTTTGACCTGGTCATAGGTTTTTAGCTGTTCTACATAGGCTCGTTCTAATACCTGGTATTCTTTTTCAACAACCGGTGCGTTATATATTCTTGTTTGATATTCAACAAGTTTGTTCTGTAACTGTTCTTTTTTGATTCTTGCAGCCTGTAAATTGGTTATAGCTGCTTTGAGTTCACTTTTTACTCTGGCAACATCTGGTGAGTCCATGCGGTCTGAAGAAAACAGGGCTTCTTCTGATTTATTTTGTCTTTTAAGGTTGTCTAAGCGAGCTAGGTCTTCACGAAGTTTTATCACATCAGGGTGTTGAGATGAATATTTCTGCTCTAAAACCGCTAGCTCTTCTTTAATTAACTGGCGTTTAGCATCCCCAGGATCTTTCTTTGAAATACTTCCCACTTGCTTTTCAAGAGCGGCAATTTCATTAGTTAATTTAACAATATCTGGGTGGTCTGGCCCATAAATGGATTGAGCATGAAGTTTTTCAGACCGTAATATACTTAATTGATCTAGAATGGAAACGGTAGTGCCTCGTGATGTAATAGAAGACACGGATGATTGAATTGATGATAACTGATCAATCAATGCTGATTTCCTAAGTTCAAGCGACCTGATTAGTGCATCTTCATTATCAATTTGTGCATCAGTTTTTTGAAACAGAGCTAGGTTAATACTGACTCTGTCAGGTAATTCTGTGATATTTTGTTGCTTAAATGCGGCTAGTTCATTTTCGAACTCGACGACTTTATTGGCATGCTTTTCTGCTTCGTCTTTTAGAAAACGTGTTACTTTCTCTGCATCAACCCGACGATCTCTCCTATGGGTTTCTAAAATAAGATCGGTTAATTTGTTCGCACCTAATTGTGCTAATTCAGGTGTATCTGCGGAGTAACCAACGGTAATTGCAATGGTAGTAATACGTGGACGATTGCTTTTTGAAGTGGAAGATTTTATGTCTACCACATCTATAGATATGGCGTTTTTGATTTCTGAGGTTAGTGAGCGGTCAATAGTCGCTGTATCTTCTTCGACAATAGATAATTGCTTGCCTAGGGCCCATAGATTCTCTTGGGTTAGAAGACGTTTTTTGAATACTTCAATTCGGTCTATTACATATCCTGTGACAGTACTTTCAAGTAAGTCTGCAGGTACATCCGGCTGCTCTACAAGAATCGATGCTTCTGAGCGGTAAACGGGCGTTATAGTCGTGCTTACTATTAACGCAATAGCAAAAATAACTCCAGTGGTGGTTATAAGAATCCACTTACGGCGCTTAAACGCGTTTATGTATTCTTCCAGGTTGAATGCACCCTGTATTACATTGTCATTCACAATGGCACCTCAATTAGCTATTACATAATAAAATTATTTACATAGCGAACAGTGATAAATAATGAATTACTGTCTGCTTGTGTATTATCTCCTTCCTTTTGATCTCTTTCTTCTCTATAACGGTAGCCGAAGTCGAGGTCGAATGATTCAGTAAACTGCCAGAGTAAAGACGCTTTAAATGATAAATAACGCCTATTATTATTTGATATTTCTTTTATAGTCGGTCTGTTTCTATAGTAGCGAGCACCTACTTGGTAATCCCAGGTTGGGTTTATTTCACC
>ENA-OSET01002468-OSET01002468.1-sediment-metagenome-genome-assembly--contig:-NODE-2468-length-17903-cov-3.364243_pt1 | contig 17903 bp, 19 predicted proteins | sample MGYA00237882_ERZ534229 | MGnify/ENA primary metagenome ERZ534229 (study PRJEB26408, sample SAMN06266212) | sediment metagenome | isolation source: Hudson Canyon methane seep mesocosm | place... | reverse complement strand
CTACGCGAAGCCATTAAAAATGAAGAGTTCCATTTACACTACCAGCCCCAGATAAACCTCAATACAGGTGAAGTTACGAGCGTTGAAGCTCTTATCCGCTGGGATCACCCTATAAAAGGCGACATTTCTCCTGCTGAATTTATTCCAATCGCCGAAGAGACCGGTCTAATTGTGCAAATTGGTGAATGGGTATTAAGAAATGCCTGCATTGAAATACAAAAACTTAAAGAACTCACAGGAAAAGACCTACGCGTTGCAGTCAACCTGTCACCCAGACAATTTGATGACCCCAAACTCGTATCAATTGTTTCAAGTGCACTCAATAATTCAGGCCTTAGTGCTGAAAAACTTGAAATCGAAGTGACTGAAGGCATGTTAATGAATGACATTAATGTCGTCATTGACCAACTAAACAATATCAAATCAACAGGCTCAACCATCACCATAGATGATTTTGGCTCAGGCTATTCTTCATTCAGCTACCTAAAAAGTCTGCCCGTTGATATATTAAAAATAGACCAATCTTTCGTTTCTGATATTCCAGAAGACCTTAATGCTATGGAAATCGCCTCAGCAGTAATTGCCGTTGCCCATAAACTCAACTTGAAAGTGGTTGCAGAAGGCGTTGAAAATATCGACCAACGAGACTTTCTGGTGATTAATAAATGTGACTTTGCTCAAGGCTATTTCTTCAGCAAGCCAATTTCTGTACAACAATTGCAACAATTTTTTATTGAAAGCGAATTGCAGTCAGCCTGATTGGTCGTCGCTTCTAAAAGCCATGCTCTGAAAAACTTCTCACCAAACTATATTGTAACAAACTGTAAAACCCACCCTGATCTGTGAGCCAGACCTCCCTATACCTGTTACCCACAACAAGATACAAATACTTACTTAAGGTATAATCACTTTACATACTTACTTAAAGGGATTAGAAAATGCTTGTTGTCTTCATTTCTATATTAGAAGTAGCATTAATCTGTTTGGTCGCACTTCTTTGGTACCGCATTCACCACCTGTATCATAACCGCGAACTGAGCGACCACGATAAAATTGAAAAAATCATTGATCGTTTACTTAAAGGTGATGTTGCTCAGAACGAGGAGTATCAGGTAAAAATGGAGAGTTTAAAAAAGGCTCAAATTTTTGCTGGTACACAACTACTTGAAATTAAGCGTAGTTATGGAGACTTACATCAAGAAAATCTAAGTTGGCTGCGTGAAGCCATTAGCCTTTATTTAATTGGAGCGATCGATTTCATTGGCAAGCAAGCAAACTGTGGCGCAAAAAGTAGAAAAGAACTAATTTCTCTGGTACTTAAATCCAACCTACACTTGTCAACAGATAACACTACTCAGTACTTTAAAGAAGCGCTATATCGTAAGTTAAGCAGTGACAATGATCTAATGGTAAGAGCAGGCGCAAGAGCTGCAAAATGCTGGTTAAATGATAAAACTGTTCCTCAGCCAATGTCACTTAAAATGCAACTAAATGACTGGGGTATTTTTGCTTAATTGAAGCAGATAAAAAGCAATTATGTAGGTCGGGTTTTAGCTTGACCTACAAACTAAACTACCCAACATATAACTCCCAGTTCTGCCCTAACTCAACCGTTTCACCTTGAAGCCCATTATAATTTTCATCAAGTCTCACAGCAGAAATTTCAGGTCGACTCCACTCGCCCTGTTCACCACGATCCATGGAATCAAGATTAACCGAACGCACCTGATAAACAACTTGGTCATACATTACTTTTGACCGATGAGATATACCATAAACAAAACGACAATAGTCCAGCTTTAAACCATAAAGACTTTTTTCAGTTTTATTAATTTTTTGAATGAGTACGTTTTTAAGTCCATCAGAGTAATTCATAGTTTTATGCCCTTGCCATTCTTCTTATTATCTAATTAACACTTGAATCCAGATCATATCCAGTATCGTTGATTCCTTTAGTATAAAAAGTCCGCATAAGGCATTCAAGTGACTCCTTAGCAAATTTAACATTTCATCAAACAATCTACTTGCTAAATCTATAAAAAGGCCAAAGCACAACACTAACAGCTAGCACCACCTGCTTTTAGTGCGTAGAAGAGGACATTTCAAACTGCAGGGACGTCATTTTCCCTTGGAACTCAAATTGAATACTTAAAAGCCAAACCATATTGGGATCCATAGGACACAATGGTATCAACCCTTTGGCAAGCAACATTCCCGACTCTCGTGGTTTAGACAGGCTTAAAGAATGCTTACCCATTTCCATATCTCGCCCCTCAAAAAAGGCTGAAAAGTGTTTTATTTGTTTGAAGTTTATTCGGCTGGATTTTAGCTGAAGGACTAAGGGCTCCATCGCAGGAAAACCCTCAGGGCTCAAACTTACTTCGAGTTTAAAATCTGCACCCAGATTAATCAGGCAAGTTTGTCTTTTTAAAGGGCAGTTCACATGAACAAGCTGATCAATTTGCTCAACTTGTTTCTCATTTTGATACTTCGAAAAAAATGAAAACAGCATTAAGACTGCAAAAACGACAAGTAGGCCAAACCTTAAACATCGCTTAAGCACCACTCACCATGTTCTCACCTTTAGCCAGTCTCGTCGCTTCAAATGCGACTAAAGCACGTTCAATTTTTATTAAATCATCATCTAAGGTCTCTTTTTCAGATCTTGAAGCAAAGCAAAACTCTACACCATAATTAAAGCGACTATGATGTTTTTCTTTATAACGCACGATGCCTTTTAATACAGGAATCGCAACAAACTGTTCTTCTTGCGTTAATTCAAGGGAAAGACAAACCTCATCACCTAACTTATAAACTTCATCGGTCTGAATCCCCATACCGTAATGACTAAAATCAAACGGTACTACTGGCACCCATTCCTTTTTAAAAAAAGAGCGTTTTATACATACTTTTGAATCAAGCCGTAACCAATTATGGCGCTCAGAGCGACGGCGTTCATCCTGCATTTTCATTATTTTTACTCATTAACTAACTGTATTTTGTAAGTCACTCGGTGACCTTCCACCTGCCCACCTGTCACATAAGTATTCACGACGGGAGCATCACCCGCTAGATTTCCCATATTTGCGACTGAAACCTGCCCAACATCACTTTCCAAATAAACGGTTTTTTCATCTTTTGATAATACATCAAAATATTTATAACCTTTTTCTTTGGTAATTTCTGCACAACGTTTTAAGGTAAAACGATGAACTTGCTCCCATGAGGTGCGCGCACCTTCCGTATACTCAACATAGTAAGTATTCTTATCTACCTGAAGGTCACGATAACCGGAAACACCTTCATCTGCAGCATGATATTTAGCAGCACAGGCACTTAAGAAAATTGAAATGAATAAACACGCAACAAATTGAATGATTTTCTGCATAAGCTTAGCTTCACTTTTTGTGTATTTTTTTAGGCAGTATACAAGAACTATTGTTTGAGCCCAAATAACAAAAAGCCTAAGCTACAAAAAACACGCAGTTTAGAAAGCTAAAATTCGCCCTGAAACTCTTCCAAGTCCATTTCAATGCTTAAATTATCAAGCGTTTCAATGACAGTAGTATAGCTACTAAGGAATTTACTCCAGCCTAAAAGCTTGCTGTAAGCATAAGCGCCTGGGTCGGGATATTTCGTATCAGAAAACACAATACCCGCCAAGTTAACGGCATAGTCTGTTGAAGCAGTGAACAATTGCCGCTTTCCCAGAGTGATCCCCTCAAACGTGGTGCCTAATAAGTTTTGAGCCTTGTTTGTGTATGAATTTAATAGTGTCATCATTCACTCCTTCAATATTAATATACGAACACAAATATAAGGCTACCATCGACGAAAATTACTTATCGATAGATCAGCCTAATACTCACATTACGACTATTAATTAGAGCAATCACACTAATAAAATGATTGATCGCCTTTTTGCCGGGTTTTAAAGCGCTTATGCAACCAGAGGTACTGACTAGGATAGCGGCGAATGGCCGTTTCAAGTGCGGCATTCCAGTCTTCGGCATCTTTTTGCGGATTCTCACCAAAACCTTCAAATATCGGTGAAAAAGACACCTCATACTGACCGTTTGGGTGACGATACTGACTTACGTGTATAACTGTTGCCCCTGATTCTCGAGCAATCCAACTGGGTGAAGTAATACACCCCGTATTTATACCAAAAAACGGCACAAAGACTTCACATTTACGGCCAAAATCCTGATCAGGAGCATACCAAACCTCCCCGCCTTCTTTCATAAACTGAATCATGTCTTTTAATTGGCGCTTATCAAAACTCTGAATATCTGTATAGCGATTCCGCCCCTGCTCAATCATACGATCAACAACAGGGTTATTATTTGGCCGATACATATAACCCGGTTTTTTAAGCTGGGCAGCTACGAAAGGTAATGCGATATCAAAGATACTGAAGTGACCACCAATCAGCAGAATGCCTTTACCACGGCGCTGAGCTTCTTCTAGATGCTCTTTACCATTTATAATAAGTGTATCGATATAAGGTTGAACATCATTCCACCATACGTGCGTAGTTTCCATAAAACCTTTCGAACAGGCTACAAAGGTTTCCTCAACCAGTTCTGACCGCTCTGCATCACTGAGCTCTGGAAAACAACCATCTATATTTTTTCGGCAGACTTTTACCCGCCCTTTTAACTTTCGATGCAACAAACGCCCAAGTTTTTCGCCCCATGATTGTTTAACCGACATAGGCAATTTCGCCAAGCAGTACAGTAAAAAAACCACCAACCAAGTAGGCATTAATGCAGGGTGCCAAATTGAGCGATTACGTTTATTGGCCATAAAATAAGTTCCGGTAATAATTTAAGGAATAAAAAGTTAAATTAAGGTGTAACAGGTAATTTAAGGCGTGATAATAGATTGATTCATCTGCTCTTTTCAATTACTAATATCTTACCAAAACAACAAACAATCGGATTATGTGACTTTTTATGCTCGTAAACGCCCCTGATTTCTATGGAACGCTACTCTCTCATTCAAACCAACGGAGTCATCACCATTCAATTTCTGAGTGGTTTTCTAGCTTTATTTCATCAACAAAGCATCATGCAGCAACACTTGAACAAGCCGCGCTGGGCGGGCGCCTAAGCAAAAATATGGGTTTTACTTTCGCTGCCGGCTATCAGTCGGCAATACAGTCTCTTTTTCAACCCAAGAAGCATCAACTCACATCACTCTGTATTTCGGAACAACAGGGTAATCACCCAAGAGCAATTCAAAGTGCTTTAACAAAGCATGGCCAAATTTGGCATTTAGATGGCTCAAAATCATTTATTACTGGCGCCAGTGAAGCCAAACATCTTTATGTTGCTGCAACAACAGGCTTTAGTGATGACGGCAAACCCATAATCAAAATGCTTTCACTCAAAGCCAAACAAAAAGGTATTCAAATTAAGACCATGCCTAAACTCTCCTTTGTACCGGAAATAAGCCACGGCACAGCAAACTTTGAGCAGGTCGAACTAGAAACTCAGCAAATTTTAGAGGGTGACGGTTATAGTGATTATGTTAAACCCTTCCGTACCCATGAAGACCTCCATGTATTAGCGGCAGTGATTGGTTTTCGTATTGGAGAAGCAATTGATTCAAACTGGTCACACGAAAGTATCGAAGCCCACCTTTGCTTATTAGCCAGTTTAACAGCAATAAAACCAAGTGAATTCAACCTACCATCAAGTCATTTGATATTGGCGGGATGCCGTAGCCAATTAAAGACATTAATTAAACAAACAGATCTACAGTTTGAGAAATATAACCCTGAAGGTTATAAAAACTGGAAGAGAGATAAAGCCTTACTGGAGATTGCCAGCAAGGCTCATAAACTACGCACGAGTCGTGCATGGGGAAATTTTAAAACAACTTAAAAAGACATGCCTGTCAACAAAAAGTGAGCATAAATAGAAGCGATGTAACCCAAAGCAATCGCCCATGTCCATTTAAGATGGCCGAAGAAGGTGTAAAAACCCCGTGCCTGCCCCATTAGTGCCACACCAGCAGCAGAACCAACAGACAACAAAGAACCACCAACACCTGCTGTTAAGGTCACTAACAACCATTGGTTGAGCTCCATTTCAGGGCTCATAGTTAATACCGCAAACATAACCGGTATATTATCAACGATTGCAGACAATAGACCTACAATGATATTTGCCCAACTCGCACCAAGCTGATCATACATGAGATGAGAGGTCAGGTTTAAATAGCCTAAAGCACCTAAACCACCCACACATAACACAACACCATAGAAGAACATTAATGTGTCCCACTCAGCACGTTGCAATTGTTGAAAGATATCAAAATTTGGCCCTTCTTCTGGCATATGCGTGTGTGTCGCACCTTCAAAATCAGTAACATCATGACCAGCACGAACTTTAAGGTAGTAACCAAATACTTTTAACACACCCAACCCTGTCATCATGCCAACCATCGAAGGTAAGTGAAGCACGATATGGAACAGCACAGCCATTGAAATAGTCATCAAGAATAAAAAGATAACGATGATGCCACCAGGTTTAATCACTGCCACCTCATCACTGGCTTCAGGCGTACCTTTAGGTAAAAAGAATGACATAATAATTGCAGGCACTAACCAGTTCACGATTGAAGGCACTAACAAAGCAAAAAATTCGGTAAATTCAACCAAACCTTTCTGCCAAACCATCAAGGTCGTAATATCACCAAACGGGCTAAACGCACCACCAGCATTGGCTGCAACAACAATATTAATACACCCTATACCAACAAAGGCTTTATTGTCTTTCGCTACTGCCATCACGACCGCAGCCATGACCAACGCAGTGGTTAAGTTGTCTGCAATAGGAGAGATAAAGAAGGCTAGTAAGCCAGTAATCCAGAAAATAGTTTTCAAGGAAAAGCCTTTAGAAACCAAGACTGCACGCAATGCACCAAATACATTTCGCTCTTCCAAGGTATTTACGTAAGTCATTGCGGCTAGCAAGAACAGTAATAACTCTGCATATTCTAGTATGTTATGTTGAATCAAGGCATGAGCTGTTTCAGTATCACCCTGGCTTTTATAAGACAGCGCTACCAGAATCCAGATAACACCCGCAGCAATCATGACAGGCTTAGATTTACGCAAATGCAGAAATTCTTCACCAATCACTAAAACATAGGCGAAAGTGAAAATAATGACTGCTGCAATTCCCATACCTGTCGCGGTAAAATCCAAAATTGGTGAACCGCCACCACTACTCGCCCAAGCATTCATTGCCAGGCAAGAGAATACAAAACCAAATAAAACCGTAAGAAATTTATTCATCCCGACACCTTAAAACTGAAAAAATACAAAACTTGCCACTAAGTTTAGCAGAAAAGAAAAATAAGTAATAAAAATAAGCACTAAAAAGTGCTTATTAATGTATTAGTGGAGTATTGCACTCTAACTGGAGCTATTTAATCAATTAATATCAACGTCTATTGTATCGCTATACACGTCATCATCACTATCTTCATAAACAACCTTTATTTCTGTACTCCCGACAGCCGTGTAAGTTACCAACCCTGTATCGCTAACTTCAGCTGTTTCACCAGAATTGGTTCCCCTCACACTCCAAGAAGTTTTACTATCATCCGCCACATCCTTTGTTGTGCCATCACTGTAAACTAATGTGGCTGTTAGCTGTATATCACTCCCTCCAACTGTGCCCGTTTTTGTACTTGCGCCGTCATTAATCTGAATACTATCAATCGTAACAGCCGCTTTGACAGTAACGTCGACCGTATTCGATGTTTGAACTGCCTCGACTGCTGGCGTTACGCTTGCATCAGCACCACAACTTGCAACAATCGTTGCATCACCAGCTTTTACGCCCTCCGCTAAACCTTTATCAGCTTTATTGTTTGAAACCGTTAAATTACCGGAGTCATCAACCTCCCAATCAACAGTTTGGGTAATATCAATCAGTTCATCAGCGCCATAGGTTCCCATTGCAGTAAACTGCTGGTCTCCACCAATAAATACCGTCACATCTGTATCTGGTGTGATCGCTATTGAAGTTAAACTATCTCCTTCAACCGTTATTTCTTGAGTGTCCACCAGACCGTGCCGGGCAGCGGTCAAAATACTCGTTCCAACTAATAATGCAGACACGTGACCTTCTGTACCTATTTCTGTACTTATTTCTGCTATTTTTTCTTTTTCTGAAGTCCAAGTAACAATGGTCGTAATATTGCGAGCCACGTCCTCATTTTCATAAAAGCCATCAGCTTTAAATTCATTTGAGTGAGTACAAATACCAATTGCATCAACATTATCAATATCCGTCTTGATTTCTATTCTTTCCAAAGCTGCAGATGATACAGTTAAGTCTTTAAAATCAGACAAATCCGCAATTTCAGCACGAATTTCAACCATACCATCAGCATGTGTTGTCGCTACACCAGACGCGCTAATACTCACAATACTTTCGTCCGAGCTGGACCAGCGCACAATAGTTGTTACATCAGGATCTGGGTCAGACGAGTTCGAATCTATATTTGCTCTCGCGACATAACGCTCAGTCACACCTACCTCTACCGTACTATTACTAGGTTCGATATAAATGGAGGTTATTTTCATGTCATTAACAACAACCGCCTCTTTAAACTCATCATCACCACTACTTCCACCACAAGCACTTAAGCCCATGACCGAAACCAATAAAAGAATAACCGCCATTATTTTCTGTGTATCAATTAACATCTTTTTTATCCTTAAATAGCTTAAAAGCGGTAACGCAAACCCAGGCTTGCTCCGTCTATCTCAATATCATCTTTCGCGTAATACCGAACAGCCTGCAAATTAATAAATAATTTATCAGAACCGCCTAAACGAAACTCTACCCCTCCACCATAGGTAAAATCATGAAAAGTCGCTGTGCCGGGCTCTCCAGTTCCACTTCGATCCATATCCAATTCTGTAATTCCATAACCTAACAGGAAGTAAATTTTTCCGCCTTCAGACTCAGGTGTTTCAAAGCGAGCAGCCAAACCAAGTGTGTAGCTTAAATCCATATCAATATCGAGATCGTCATCACTTGCAGCGCCTGTCATCCCATAGAATTCAAGCCCGACCATTGGCTCTATATAAGCCCCAATACGCCCACTTAATGCAAGCGGCTGAAATTCTGCACTTGCATCATCAACAGTCACTTCACTTAATATATAGTTAGCATCAAGACCTACATACAGGTCCAGAGCTGAGCTCGTTATGCTTTGGCCCATTAGAATAAACGCCAAACAACCTTTTTTTATCATGTTCGCTCCAGTTGTGTACTAAACCTTCGTTTTAGTACACAGCAATCCATTGAAAATACAAAAATTTGCGCAAAATTTTAACGTAGAATGCTGCTAGAGTCGCGCTAAACTTCTAACTATTTAAATTGCCATAAAAAGAAGTCATTTTGAGTTTTTAGACTATATTAATGAAGTCATGACAATAAAACGTGTAAACCATGACCTTTTTAAAACAGTAAATGAAAACCAGGCGGGTAAAATGAATATCAAAGGACAATTTATCAAAGCTATTCTTTATATATTTTTTTATACCGCTGAAGCATTAATGCCTAAAAAAATATTACAAATAAAAAAACTAGCTCTCACCCCCACTTTTAAAAACTCAATCGATACATTTAACTTACAACACAAACTTTGATCGAAGGTAAATCCTATGAACATGTTTAACAATATGAAATTAAAATGGAAGTTAACGTCGGGTTTTTCTCTTCCCCTTATTTTGCTCATCATTATTGCAGCAACTGTAAATCAAAGCCTCTCCAAATTACTGGAAATCCAGGGCTGGGTTACCCATACCCACGAAGTAATCAAAACAGGCACTGACATCACCTCTTCACTAGTTAACATGGAAACGGGGCTGCGAGGTTATTTAGTTACAGGCAAAGAAGAGTTTTTAGATCCTTACAAAGAGGGTAAACAACAATTTCACAAGTTAATCGATTATGGAAGACAACAAGTTTCCGACAACCCTGAACAGGTAGAAAGGCTCACAAAGGTTGAGCGAGTCAAACAAGACTGGATAAACAATCATGTCGATATAGCCATGAATCTTCGCAATAATGTCAATCAGGGTAAAGCAAGCCTATCAGAAGTCTCTGCCTTCACCGAAAAAGCAATCGGCAAAACATACATGGATAAAATGCGCGTCCATCTAAATGAATTCATTGCTGCTGAAGACGTTCTAATAGGCGTCAGAGCGGCTGAGCAACAATCAACCGCCGATACGACATCAAATATCACCACAATGGGTACAATTATCGCTTTAATATTAGGCGGAATTGCCTCCATTTTGATTATTAGAAATCTAGGACAACTAATCGGTGGTGAACCGACTTATGCAATTGAGGTATCTACCCGAATAGCAGACGGAAACCTGGAAGCACCTGTAGAAGTCAATGAAAAAGACACACACAGTTTGCTTCATGCTATGAAAGTAATGCGAGAGAACCTACTAACACGAGCGCAGTCAGACCAAAAACTTGCTGCCGAAACCTCTCGTATAAAATCCGCCCTTGACGTCTGTGATACCAATGTCATGGTAGCTGATGCTGATTTCGATATTATCTACATGAACGATGCAGTACAAAACATGATGAGAGTAGCTGAGGCTGATTTAAAACAAGAGATCCCAAGGTTTGATGCAAACAAACTACTAGGTTCAAATATAGATGTATTCCATAAAAATCCTGCCCATCAACGAGATTTACTAGACAACTTAAAAGACACCTATAAAACTCAGATTACTGTTAGCAGCCGAACCTTTGGGCTCGTCGCTACACCTATCTACAACGCAAACAATACCCGCCTAGGTACGGTAGTAGAGTGGGATGACATGACCGAACGTCTTGCCAAAGAAGTTGCTGACAAACAAATAGCTGATGAAAACGCAGGCATCAAACTAGCTCTGGATGTTTGTGACACTAACGTCATGATGGCTGACACAGAGTTCAATATTAACTATATGAATGCCGCCGTACAAAGCATGATGAGTAACGCGGAGAATGATTTAAAAGCGGTACTCCCTAATTTCAACGCGAACAATTTACTCGGTTCAAACATCGATATATTCCATAAGAACCCTGCTCACCAGCGCACTATGCTTTCAAAATTGCAGGACACTTATAGGACTGAAATTAAAATAGGAGTTCGAACCTTCGGACTCATTGCCACGCCAATATTCAATGATGCTAATGAGCGTTTAGGCACGACTGTAGAGTGGAGTGATAGAACCGCAGAGGTTAATATAGAAAATGAAATGAGCTCATTAATTGATGCAGCAAATGATGGTGACTTAACAAAACGCTTGGATACCGACAATAAAACAGGATTCTTTAAAGGGCTTAGCGAAGGCCTGAATACATTAATGGATAGCACTGAAGTATTTATAGGTGATATCGGCCAAATATTCGAAGCGATGGCGAGCGGTGACCTAAGCCAATCAATCACAAATGAGTATCGAGGTGAATTTAACCGAATTAAAACAAACGCCAACAACAGTGTTGGTAAATTATCTGAAGTGCTTTTAAAAATACAAGCATCTTCACGAACAGTGGGTACTTCTGCAGATGAAGTAGCCCAAGGCTCTGATGATTTAAGTCGAAGAACGGAGGCACAAGCAAGCTCACTTGAAGAAACAGCTTCTAGCATGGAGGAGATTACCGCTACGGTTAAACAAACCTCAGAGAATGCGACTCAATCTAACTCCTTAGCTTCAGAAGCGAAAAGCAAAGCTCAAAAAGGAGGAGATGTAGTACAAGGTGCTGTGTCAGCAATGTCAGAAATTCTGGATTCAAGCAATAAAATTAACGATATCATTGGCGTTATTGATGAGATTGCTTTCCAAACAAATCTACTGGCTTTAAATGCTGCCGTTGAAGCCGCCAGAGCGGGTGAGCAAGGCAGAGGGTTTGCAGTTGTAGCAGGAGAAGTGCGTACACTTTCTCAACGATCAGCCGCCGCCGCTAAAGAGATTAAAGATTTGATCCGCGATAGTGTCACCAAGGTTGAATCCGGATCAGCCTTAGTCAATCAATCAGGGGAAATGCTGACAGAAATTGTTCAAGCCGTCGACAATGTCGCCGTCATAATCAGTGATGTAAATAATGCTGCCAAAGAGCAAAACAGCGGTATTAGCCAAATTAACCAAGCTATCACTCAAATGGATGAAATGACTCAACAAAATGCTGCATTAGTTGAAGAATCCTCTGCTGCCAGTCGCTCTATGTCTGAAGAAGCCAAAACTATGAACAACATGATAGGCTTCTTTAATATGGGGGACGGGAGTAATTCAACAGGCCCCATGAGCTCTCCTGAACAAGTTGTTAAATATCAACCAAGTCCCGTACCTGTAAGCCAATCTCCAAGCCAAAACCCCAGCAATGATAATGCTGTTTCGTTCTCAAAAAATGATGAATGGCAAGACTTTTAAAAGCAATTTCAGCTAAAATAAAGCCTACACTACTGTGTGGGCTTTTTTATGGGAGGATCTATCAATGCGTGTATTTTTTGCCCTTCCCTTACAAGATCAGTTAAAGTTAAAAATTGAACAGTGGCGAACAAATAACCTACCGCCTTCCAGCAATGCTGTACCTATAGCAAACTTTCACATTACGCTTGCGTTTACAGGCAACATTCGCGACGGCGATCTAGAACTATTATGCGAAAGAGCAGACAAAATACTTAATACTGACAGCTACCTGACAGGAAGCTTAAAGTTAAACGAAACTGGATTCTGGGCAAAACCAGAAATATTATGGATTGGGCCAAAACATTGGCCTGAAGATTTAACAAAACTCTCAAATAAACTCCAAAACATCAGCAGGGATTTTGGTGCCAAAAAAGAAAAAAAAGCGTACCGGCCTCACCTAACACTTAGTAAAAAAATTCAAACACCCAGCCACCCAACAAGCCCTCCTAATTTCAACCTACCTTATGATCGAGTTGTCTTATATCACTCAATCCCGATGAAAAACGGCGTCAAGTATGTAGATATTCATCACTGGCCCTTAAGCTAAATGCTATTTATAAACTCTGGGCACGCGAGCTGTTACCCCTGTCAACAACTCATAAGAAATAGTGCCAGATAGCTCCGCTACTTGATCCACAGAAACATACTTTCCCCAAAATTCAACAGGGTCACCTACTTTAACGCCCTTCAAGTCAGTCACATCAATAGCGAGCATATCCATCGATACCCGCCCTGCTAAGGAGGCAATCTGGCCAGCAACAACTAGTGGCGTACCATTTGGAGCCTGCCGAGGATAACCATCACCATACCCTCCTGCGACAATAGCGATGACCGAATCACGTTCTGCAACCCAAGCTGCCCCATACCCCACAGGCTCACCTTTCAATATATGCCTAAGCGACATAACCGCGGATTCAAACCTCATGACAGGACGTAAATGGCGGTCTTGAGCTAGCTGTGATGGGTCCGGCATACCACCATACAACATAATACCCGGGCGCACCCATTCACAATGAGTTTCAGGATAAAAGAGTATTGCACCAGAGTTGGCGAGTGTTTGAGGCAAGCTTTCCAAAGCATTCGCACTCAAAACGTCATTAAATAGTGCCGCTTGTTGAGAGACTAAATCTGAATTTTCTTGGTCACTACTTAAAAAATGACTCATACAAGCTTGCAGATGAATACATTCAAGCTTATTAATCTCTTTCAAGGCTTCAGCAACACTATCTAGAGGAAATCCCAAGCGATGCATACCAGTATCAATTTTTAAACAGACGTTAAATGATTTTTCTGATTGAAATGTTCCAAACAAAGGAAGCTGCCAAGCACTATGTAAAACCCAAACAATAGGGTGAAGCGTAGATAAAGCTAGGCATTGAACACTAAACGGCCCTTCAAGCACCCAAATAGTATTTTTAATACCCGCTTCAATAAGCAGCTGCGCTTCTTCTGCTGTTGCTACAGCTAACCCTGAAAGCTCATCAACTACACGCGCCATTTCAATTAAGCCATGGCCGTAAGCATCCGCCTTAATAACAACTAATACTTTCGAATTAGGCGCTAGGGTTTGAACAACTTGAATATTGTGCTTAAAAGCAGACCTATCTATTACAGCTTTAACAGGGCGGCCTGTAAAATTTTGAGAGTTCGACATTACTTTTGATCTTCGTACTTAAAAGTCATCATCATAAGAGCCCGGCGCTAAATCAACAAACTTCGTATATTGCCCCTGAAAGGCAAGCTTACATTTACCTATCGGGCCATTTCGCTGCTTACCAATAATAATTTCTGCCATACCTTTATCGGGGCTTTCATCGTTATAGTATTCATCACGATAAATGAACATGATGACATCCGCATCCTGCTCAATCGCACCCGACTCTCGTAGATCCGAGTTCATCGGACGCTTATCGGTTCGTTGCTCCAACCCACGGTTAAGCTGGGATAAGGCGACAACAGGACAATTCAATTCTTTTGCCAGCGCTTTTAATGAACGTGAAATTTCCGAGATTTCGGCGGTACGACCATCCTTAAAGCCTGGTATTTGCATTAGCTGCAGGTAATCAATCATGATCATACCAATATCCTGCTTGATCTCTCTGGCAACACGTCGCGCTCTGGAGCGCACTTCTGTAGGGCTGAGACCCGCAGTATCATCAATAAAAAGCGGCTTATCTTTGAGTATACTCACCGCTGAGGTCAACCTGGGCCAATCATCCTCTTCTAACTTACCAGAACGTACACGTGTTTGGTTAATCATACCGAGCGATGAAATCATACGCATTAACAATGAATCACCCGGCATCTCCATACTAAACACCAAAACAGGCTTATCCCCTTTAATGAGCACACTCTCAACCAGATTCATGGCGAAGGCTGTTTTACCCATTGACGGACGTGCGGCTACAATCACCAAGTCAGATGTTTGTAAACCCGAAGTCATTTCATCCAGATCTCTAAAGCCAGTGGTGACGCCGGTAATATCTTCGGTAGAATTAAACAGTTCATCAATTTTTTCTAAGGTCGCAGTTAAGATAGGGTTAATTGATTTTGGTCCGCCATCTTGACCGGTACTACTCTCAGCAATCTGAAAGACTTGCCTCTCAGCATTATCTAACAACTCAGATGTAGTTCGCCCCCCTGGATTAAAAGCGCTGTCAGAAATTTCACCTGAAACTGCAATCAAACGACGCAAAACAGCGCGTTCATGCACGATATTCGCATAGGCACGCACATTTGAAGCACTTGGGGTTTTTTCAACCAACTCACCTAAATAAGCCATGCCACCAGCATTATCTAATTCTTGGGCTTGCTCTAATGCTTCTGCGACGGTAACAACGTCCAGAGCAGCGCCCATATTTGCTAAACGCTTTACCACGCCATAAATTAGGCGATGATCTTGCCGGTAGAAGTCTTCTTCCAAAACCAAGTCACCTACTACATCCCACTTACTGTTATCCAGCATCAAGCCACCTAGAATGGCCTGCTCTGCTTCTATTGAATGAGGGGGGACTTTAAGGCTTTGGGTATCTTGGTCGATGACGGCCAATTTAGAACTCCTGAAGATTATGTTTTTAGTTTCTTACAAACAAATACGGCCTGAGAATATTAACTATTCCCAAGCCGTAAAGGTAGCATATTTATGCTAGTTGCTCAGTAGAGCTTACTCAGCGACTTTATCGCTTTGCAATGCTTACTTAACAACCACTTACTTCAGCAACTATTATTCAGCAACAACAGCTAACTTAACAATAGCAGTTACGTCACTGTGTAGCTGTACTGCGATTTCAAAATCACCTACTGAACGTAAAGAGCCTTCTGGCAATTTAACTTCAGACTTAGCAACTTCAACACCAGCAGCAGAGATTGCATCAGCAATATCGCGTGTACCGATTGAACCGAATAACTTACCTTCGTCACCCGCTTTAGAAACGATAGTCACTTCCAGTTCATTCAATTTTTCAGCACGCGCTTCAGCAGCAGCTAATTTTTCAGCAGCTGCTTTTTCTAGTTCTGCACGACGCGTTTCAAATTCTGCAACATTTGCATCATTTGCAGGTACTGCCTTACCTTGTGGGATAAGGAAGTTACGACCGTAGCCAGACTTAACGGTAACTTTGTCACCTAAGCTGCCTAATTTACCAACTTTCTCGAGTAGAATTACATTCATCTCGTGATCCTCTGTTCAATATCTTAATTATTTAAGTGCAACCAATGCGGTTACAGCCCTGTCTTGTATAAACCTTGCCAAGCATTTTAAGACGCTTGGATTCTGCTTCTAAAATTCACCAAACTATCCAGTAATGCGAGCACTACTAGTAATATCAGTACAGTGGGAAACAGAATAAAGGCCGAGACATATAAGCCGAATACCCATTGACCACCCAATTTTTTCTTGCCGATCACGCCATGCACTAAAGCCAGACCGCAAACCAGTAAAGGTATAGCGGCAATCATCATGACTAAAGCCGGTTCGATATTTAAAGATGGCGCAATCATAACAATCAACGCAATCCCTATAATAAAACGCGGGCTCAATCTCATTTGATGAAATTCTTCCTGCCAACCACCAGGGTTAAATAACCGCGACTGCCACGAGCGCGCCAGAAAAACTGACGCCACTGCCATCCCATAAAAAGATGCGGCAAAACTTGCAATCATTAATGACCGAAACGCGCTATCAAGAGTGGTGTCGTAATCTTCAGGCGCATTTTTCGCGAGCTCCTGAAGCATTGCTTCACCCATTTCCATCAGCATATCGATCAACTCGGGCATGATATAAGGAGCCAATAAGCCTGTTACCAAACTTATGACGCCACCCGCCGCCAAAGTGCCTTGCCAGGAGACTGTGTACCGCAATATGCTGGCCATAACCAGCGACATAAACAATACAATCAGTGCACCAGGATCTTGCAAACTGAACCACCACCCCAAAGCGGGAATGACAGCCCAAATAAATACTACTAAGCCTTGTCTGAAGCCTTGTCGCAGGGTTACTAAAGCAATTGTTGCAGCACCAAACCAAAACATCATTGGTATCAGTACGCTTATACTTGCTAGAAGTATTGCTTGCTTAGGCCCGCGCATGACATATTTTACTAATTCATGCATCAGACGACTCTATTTACAATTTTACAAACACATTTCACTACGAATCCTACTTTTAATCTTTTAAGACTAGGGTTATTCGTGGTGATTATCTGTGTAAGGTAAAATTGCTAGATAACGTGCGCGCTTAATGGCAGTTGCCAATTGACGCTGGTATTTAGCTTTTGTACCAGTAATACGACTAGGTACAATTTTACCTGTTTCAGATACGTAACCTTTTAAAGTTTCGATATCTTTATAATCGATCTGTGAAACACCTTCAGCGGTGAAACGACAAAACTTACGACGACGAAAAAAGCGTGACATAGTCTTCTCCTAAATCTAATGATTAATCTTCAGTTTCTGCTTCGCTGTCATCAGCGTCGGCATCAACATTAGTTTCAGCTGCAGGTGCTTCTTCAGCTGGCTTTTCAGAACGACGCGCATCTGGACGAGCCGGACGACGATCATCACGCTGCTGAGCAGCTTTCATTGGAGATTCTTCAGTAATCGCTTCTTTACAACGGATAACCAAGTCACGAATGATGGCATCGTTGAAACGGAAGTTGTGAGCCAACTCATCCAAAGCTTCCTGACCACATTCGATGTTCATCAAGATGTAGTGAGCTTTATGGATTTTGTTGATTGGGTAAGCCAAGTGACGACGGCCCCAGTCTTCCAGACGATGAATTTGACCACCGCTAGTAGTTACAAGTTCTTTATAACGTTCAACCATTCCTGGAACCTGTTCACTTTGATCAGGGTGTACCAAGAATATAATTTCGTAATGACGCATATACTCTCC
>ENA-OSET01002466-OSET01002466.1-sediment-metagenome-genome-assembly--contig:-NODE-2466-length-17906-cov-88.876493_pt1 | contig 17906 bp, 23 predicted proteins | sample MGYA00237882_ERZ534229 | MGnify/ENA primary metagenome ERZ534229 (study PRJEB26408, sample SAMN06266212) | sediment metagenome | isolation source: Hudson Canyon methane seep mesocosm | place... | reverse complement strand
ATGTGGGCTGTAACAATATGACCATTTTCTAATTCTACGCGAAACATAGTATTAGGAAGTGTATCAATTACTTTCCCGTCCATTTCAATTTGATCTTCTTTTGCCATCTTTATTTTAGTCTAGTATTTAAAGCCGATCATCATAGCATACGTTCTTGCTGTTAGGGTATTTTTTGCTGTTTTTATTGAACTTTTTGTTGGGGTGATGCAACAAAAAGTTTGAGCTGGGTAGGTGGTGACAAGCATGATGAAGATATTCTTCACACAAAGCCACGGAGACACCACAGAGAGGAATAGATTCTTTTCTTTGTGTCTCCGTGGCTTTGTGTGCAAGCTCTGCTTTTCAGTTCTAAAAAATGGCTTTATTAGAACAGTCCTAATTGTACTTGTGCAACTTCAGACATCATATCTCTGCTCCAAGGTGGATCAAGAACAACTTCTACAAGAACCGAGTTAACACCCGCTAAGGCGCGAACACTTTTCTCAACATCGCCTTGAATAACGGGGCCCATTCCACAACCTGGTGCCGTTAATGTCATCTGAATGTGTACGCTATTGCCTTCTTCAGCAGGTTCAACTTTACATTGATAAACCAAGCCTAAATCTACAATGTTTACAGGAATTTCTGGGTCATAAACTGTTTTCATGACTTCCCAGCAGTTTTTTTCAACACCGGCAGCATCAGTTTCTGAAACAAGGGTTTTTAAGGTATGTGATTCTTTGCCTAAAGCATCTGCATCGGTTCCAGAAATACGGACCATATGACCGTGATCTGTCACGACAGTATAATTGTCACCTAACGATTGATGAATGGTGACTTCTTTGCCTTTGCTTAAAGTGCCATGGTTTCCATCAGGAATCATGACTACATTGACATCGCGAGTTAAAACAATTGTTTCTCTTTCTGACATTGTATTAGTTATTGGTTAAATGTTTGTGCATCAATAGTTTGGCCTGTCACACCTGTGCTTTCAGGGCTAAACAAATAGCTGTAAATATTATTTAAACTATCCATAGTTGGAAGGCTGCTTTTATCTTCAGCTGGAAATAATTTTTTCCGCAAAGGTGAGTTAATTGCGCCAGGAATTAAAGTGTTAACGCGTACTTTTTGGGCGGCCTCTAATTCTTCTGCAAGAATTTTTGATAGCCCTTCTAATGCAATTTTAGATACACCATAAGCACCACTATATGCTGAAGCTGTTCTAGCCATTGAATCACTAGTAAAAACAATAGAAGCCTGTTGTTCGCTTTTTTGTAAAAGGGGCAGTAAAACTCGAGTCAGTAGAAAAGGAGCGTTTAAATTTACATTTAAAGTATGTCCCCATTCTTTAGTTTCATGGATTTCTATGGGTGTATAGGCGTTAAGCTCAACGGCAGAGTGTAATAACCCTTGAAGTGAACCGTAGGTATCTTTAATAGTAACTGCCAATTCTTCGTATTGGACCTCTGATGCACCTGCGAGATCAAAAGGATAAATTGCAGGTTTTTCAGCGCCTGATTCTACAATTTCATCATATATCTTTTCTAATTTAGGGATGCTTTTATCAAGTAGAATGATATGAGCACCTTGCTTTGCTAGTGCTAGTGCTGCTGTGCTTCCTAATCCTCCGGCAGCACCTGTAATTAAAATAACCTGATCTTTCAATGGCATGTGGCTGTGATCCATGATGTTAATTGTTCGGGGGATTCGATTAATGCATCAGCTTCCCAATTAGATGGGATGTCATCTGGCTTAAGATAGCCATATATTGCTGCAAGCGTTTTCATTTTACTGTTTTTACCTGCCTGAATATCATGCAGAGCATCACCAATATAAACACATTCCTCAGGCTTAACCTCAGCTTGTTTACAAGCAGTGAGCATAGGTTCTGGGTGAGGTTTACTATTAGCTGTAGTATCTCCACTAATAATGCAAGAAGCTCTATGGTTTAACTGAAATGCATCAATTAAAGGCTTAGTAAAGCGTTCTCTTTTATTGGTGACAATTCCCCATTTAAGTCCTAAAGACTCGATTGTTTGTAAGGTCTCAGATATACCTGGGAAAAATTCACTGTGTTCAGCAATATTATCCTGATAAAGCGCTAGCATAGTCTCTAGAATTTTATTTTGAGTGATTTCATCAGTCGTCACGCTTTTATTTATCATGGCGGCTGCGCCAAAAGAAATAAAAGGTTTGATAGAGTCACTGGCAACTTTATCAAAGCCATGTTGTGTTAATGCTATATTTAAACAAGCAATTAAATCTGGCGCTGTATCAACTAAAGTGCCATCTAAATCAAACAAAACACAGCTTAAATTAAAGTCCGAAGTCATTATAAAGGGCGTTTAAATGCGGCAATATAGTTGACGTTAATATCTTTGCCCAATTTGAAACGTTTGCTGAAAGGGTTGTATTCAATACCTACCATGCCTTGTAACTCAAGCCCAGCTTGTCTTGCTGTTTGACTTAGTTCCGAAGGTTTAATAAAGGTTTTGTATTCGTGTGTTCCTTTTGGAACCATTTTTAATACATGTTCAGCTGCCACAATAGCCAATAAATAAGCTTTTGGTACGCGGTTTAAGGTAGAGAAGAAAACCATGCCGCCAGGTTTAACCATTTTTGAACAGGCAGAAATAATTGAACCAGGGTCGGGAACATGCTCTAGCATTTCCATACAGGTGACATGGTCAAAACTTTCGGCTTGTTGTTCTGCTAATGATTCTGCACTAATTTTTTGATAGCTAGCTTTAACACCAGACTCTAAGCCGTGTAAGTCAGCTATATCTAATAACTCTTCGCTTAAGTCAATACCTAATGCATCAGCACCTTGTTTTGCAAGGCCCTCTGTTAATATTCCACCACCACAGCCTACATCAACAATGCGTTTGCCTTGCAAATCAGCATATTGTTGAATAAAGCTAATTCTAAGTGGATTAACATCATGTAAGGTTTTAAATTCACCTTGTGGGTCCCACCAGCGTTCTGCTTGTGAGCCAAATTTTTCAATTTCGTGTTGATGTACGTTTTCTGCTGCTGTCATAGTCTAAAGCTCATAAATATTTGTATAGTTTACTATATTACTAGGTTATTCGCTATTCGTTGCGCCTAGTTAAATTTCGTCTATTTTACCCTACTAAGATAGGGAGATTTAATAAAACGGATGGATGGGGTATTTTTTAGGCTAAGTTGATAATAGTCATAGCTTGATCTAATTCTTGTTTAGAATGATAAAAATGAGGAGAAAAGCGTATTCCTTCACCTCTTAAAGCGCAAACAACACCATTGTCTTGTAAATGTTTGTATAGTTTGTTGTTATCAATCGTTGAATGTTTAAATAAAATGATACCTGATTGTAATTTGCTTACCGAGTCACTTATTAAAACCAATTCTGGGTTTTTATTGATTTTATCCATTAAGTAACGCGTGTTTTCTTGGATTTTTGATTCAATTTGTTCCATCCCTATTTCTAATAACAAAGAAAGGCTGGCAGACCAGGCGTGAATACCCAGCATATTTGGGCTTCCACATTCAAAACGTTGAGCAGTTGGGTGAATATCCCAAGGCTTATTTTCATAATTATTGATATTAGCCATCATATGCCAACCATATTGAGTCAGCTTAAGTTTGTCACGCGATTTAGGGTTAGTGTAAAACACACCAAGACCTTCAGGCCCAAACATCCATTTGTGGCCATCAGCCATAACAAAGTCAGCATGATAAGCTTGTACATCAAACTCTACGGCACCTAAGCTTTGTATTGCATCTATACAGAAGAGAATATCGTTATCTTTACAAAACTGACCTATTTTTTCTAAATCAAGGCGGGTTCCTGATGCAAACTGAATAGAGCTAATAGTAATTAATCGGGTGCTGGTATCAACTAAAGCAAATAGGGCTTCTTCAGGTGTGGGTGAGGATGAAAGCTTAGCTTGTCTAAGTTCTACACCTTGATTTTTAAGTGATTCCCATGGAATGCGATTGGAGGGGAACTCTTCATCACTGCTAACAATATTGTCGCCATCAGCCCAAGGAAGTCCATAAGCTACAAAAGAAATAGCTTCAGAAGTGTTTTTTACTAATGCAATATCATCAGTAGAAGGTGCGTTAAGTAATGTTTTTAATTGATGGCGTATTAGTGATTCTTTTTTTAACCAGTCCAAGTAAAAGTGTGAGCCGTAATGGGAATTTTGCTCGGCAAAGGCTTTAACTGCTTCCGAGGTTCGTTGGGGCCAAGGAGCAACAGCGGCATGGTTTAGATAAATTAAATCTTTTGTTAACGGAAATTCTGGATGGTTCATTTTATAATATGTTAAATGGGGCAAATATTATGACTGAAGGATATGCTAATTAAATGCTATATTTGAGCAATAATTAGGTAATATACTATTCTATATAATTAAGTAATCAATATTCGTTTATTTTTGCGCTAGAAAACGAAATTTATAAAATAAAACAAGAGGGTTAAAGTGGATATAGCATCCTTAGTCGGTTTTTTATTAGGCATCGGTATTATTGTTGCAGCGATTGCAACAGGTGGTGATGTAATGCTGTTTGTTAATGTTCCATCACTATTAATTGTAATTGGTGGAACATTTGGGGTGAGCTTGATGCGTATTCCATTAGCTGACTTTATTCGCTCATTTGGTATTTTAGGTAAAACATTCTTAAATAAAATAGAAGATCCTAATATCTTAATTGAAGATGCTGTTCGTTTAGCTGATGTTGCTAGAAAAAATGGCTTGTTAGCACTTGAAGGTGAAGAAATTTCTAATCCATTTATGAAAAAAGGGATTAGCTTATGTGTTGACGGCCATGATCCTGCTTTTGTAAAAAAAATGTTACAGCAAGAAATTGACTTAATGGTCAGCCGGAATGAAGTCGGCCAAGATATGTGGAAAGGTGTAGGTGATTTGGCACCCGCTATGGGAATGATTGGTACTTTGGTAGGCTTAGTGCAAATGCTTGCTAATATGTCAGATCCCGCCAGTATTGGACCTGCGATGGCTGTTGCTTTGTTGACAACACTTTATGGGGCGATGGTGGCAAACTGTTTTGCTTTACCTATGGTTGATAAATTAGCTTATGTATTAATTTATGAAAAAGCTAATAAGGAACTGATTTTGGATACCATTACAGGTATTCAAGAAGGTATGAATCCCAAGGTATTAGAGTCCTTATTAAACTCATATATATCTGAGAAAAAACGCAAAACAGATGAGGAATAAGTAAATGGCAGATGATTGTCCCAAATGTCCCCCTGCTGGTGCACCGTTATGGTTAGCAACTTTTGCAGACCTTATGTCTCTGTTAATGTGTTTTTTTGTATTGCTATTATCATTTGCCACCATGGATGCGGCTAAATTTAAAAAAGTAGCCGAATCAATGGAAGATGCCTTTGGTGTGCAAAGGGATATTGTTGCTGTTGAAGTGCCGATGGGAACCAGTATTATTGCTCAGCACTTTTCACCAGCCCAAACAAAACCGACTCCATTAGAACAAATTAAACAAACGACTAATCAGCAAACAACAAAGCTTGATGTTAGTGTCGAAGATATGGAAGACGTTAAGCAAAAAATGCTAAAAGCTAAAATGGGTGAGATTGATGACCAAGCTGAAAAAATTGAAGGGTCTTTAGCTCAGGAAGTGGGTGAGGGCTTAGTATCTGTTGAAACAGAAGGTTTGAAAATTATTATTAGAATTAATGAAAAAGGTTCATTTCCATCAGGTACAGCAATTTTAAAATCTGGTTTTGAACCCGTTATGGAAAAAATCACATCAGCTGTAAATGATACTAAGGGTATTGTTCATGTTGCAGGTCATACAGACAATATTCCTATCTCGACTGATTGGTATCGTTCTAATTGGGAGCTGGCAGCAGGTCGAGCAGTTACAGTTGCTGACTTTATGTTAAAGAAAAAAGGAACGGAGCGAAATAGAATCGTTGTAGAAGGGTACGCAGATACGCGACCTTTGGTGGATAATGATTCGGCTGCAAATCGTGCAAAAAACCGTCGTGTAGAAATTATAATTACCCAGGAAGATCCTACTTTGGGGCTTAAGGCTGAGGATGTCAGTGAAATGATTCAAACTGATTCATTACAAGATAAATCTAACTAAAACATAGGGAATATTGTGAATAAAGCTGATGTAGCAATGCCAGAAGATAGAAGACGTTTTTTTAGAATTGACGATGCAGTTAATTTGTATTACCGAATAGTTGATGAACAGACAGTTGTTGCCGCCAGTAATACCAGTGATGATGTTTTAAGTAGTTGTTCCTTAATTACTGCTTTAGATGTGCTGGGGCAAGAAAGTAGAGCTGTAATGTATAGGATAGAAAAAAAGGACTCGGAAGTTGCTGAATACTTAAAATTGATGGATTCAAAAATCAACTTGGTGGCTCAAGCCTTGTTACAGCAGGGTAATGATATGTCTGAAAGTACAGTATGTAACACCAACTTAAGTGCATCAGGTTTAGCTATAGAGGTTGATTCGGAAATTGAAAAAGGTAAGTTCATTGAGGTTAAGTTATTCCTGTCGTCTTGTGTATCCGTTATTTTGCTTTATGGAAAAGTTGTATATTGTAAGCAAAACTCAGAGACAGATTCTTCAAACTATCAAATAGGTGTTGATTACATTAATTTAAAAGATGATGATAGAGAAATCTTAATTAAGCATATAGTTAAAAGGCAAATGCAACAAATTAGAGAGAATAAAGAGACGTAATAAATTCCTTTTAAGGCGTTATTGAAAGACTTTGGTGAGTTGTTAGTGTTTATTTCAGAAAATCAAAAAAAAATAGTTAATATATTGGCTGATGGTCAGCTACATTCAGGGACAGAACTTGCAGCAAAGATGGGGGTTAGCCGGTCTGCTATTTGTAAACAGTTAAAGTATTTGACTGAGTTAGGTTTGGAATTTAGTGCAGTAACAGGGAAAGGTTATCGTTTAAAAACACCTTTGCAGCTATTATCAAATATAGAGATAGAAAAATATTTATCATCGACCACTGAATCATTAATTTCCGAGTTAGAAATACACGACAGTATCAATTCAACTAATAGTTATTTAGTTGATCTTTCGCATCAATCAAAAAAAACAGGCATAGTTTGCTTTGCCGAACACCAAACTGCTGGTAAGGGACGAAGAGGGCGGGAATGGGTATCTCCCTTTGGGAGTAATATCTACTTATCCATCTTATGGCAATTCCAGAATGGACCTGCATCTATTAGTGGCTTAAGTTTAGCGGTCGGTGTGGCGGTGATTCGTGCTTTAAAAGATTGTGGTGTTGAAGGTGTTGGCTTGAAGTGGCCAAATGACATTTATTGGCAACAAAAAAAGTTGGCGGGTATTTTAATTGAAGTCTCTGGTGAAACTAATGGGCCGTGTAGTGCAGTTATTGGGCTGGGGTTAAATTTTTACTTACCAAAAGACAAGGCTAAATCAATCACTCAGGATTGGGTAGATTTGAGCCAAATGATTACTGATAATTCTGTCAATTTGAGAAATGAGTTGGCTGCTGCATTGTTAAATCATTTAATGCCAATTATTGCTGATTTTGAACAGCAAGGCTTGGAAGATTATATCGATGAATGGCGATCGTATGATTGCATGAAAGATAAAGATGTTCAGATATTCATGGGAGAGAAAACATTTACAGGTGTAGTTGCAGGTATTGATAACAACGGATTATTATTGTTAGCTGATGAGTTTGGTCAGGTTAAAGCATTTGCTTCAGGAGAAGTGAGTTTTCGTAAAACATGAAGTTATTAATTGATATTGGAAATACACGTATAAAGTGGGCTGTAGAAGAAGATAATATCATTAAAAATAGCAAAGCTATTGAACACAATAAAACCAACTTTCTTAGTCTTATTCGACAAGCCTGGGGAAAAATAGAAAGGCCTACAACAATAGTTGTTTCCTGTGTCAGTAAAAATGAAATTGCAGACCAGCTTATTGCAGTTGCTGAAAATATTTGGACAGATGTGGAAGTTATTGTGGCCAAGTCATCAGCAATTGGGTTCTCTATCAGTAATGCTTATAAGCAGGCTAATAAATTGGGTGTTGATAGATGGTTAGCTTTAATTGCTTTGCATCACTATTACCCCGGAGAAAGCGTTGTTGTTGATTGTGGAACAGCTATTACGATTGATGTTTTAAATAAACAAGGGTTGCATTTAGGTGGTGTGATAAGCCCAGGCATACAATTAATGAAATATTCTTTATTTCAAGGAACTGAAGATTTATCTAATGTTGATCAGGCATTTCCTGTTGGATTATCAAACAATACGGAGTCTGCTATTTATTCTGGGACAGTATTAGCTGCAGTTGGGTTAATAGAGAAGACACTGAGAGATTATACTGATTGTCATACGCTTGTGTTAACGGGGGGTGATGCTGAATTGCTCTCTCAATATCTTAATTGTAAAGTTATTCTGGAACCAGACTTTGTTCTTAAAGGATTGTCTTTGTATTCTCGGGAGAAATTTGAATGAAGATATTCTTCTTTTTAGTATTGCTAACTAATATTGTTTTCTTTTTGTGGGAAGTTAATTCACAGAAAGAAATTATATCAATTGCAAATATAGATAATACAACAGAGAAAATTTTTTTATTATCTGAGCTGTCTAAAGAAGAGTTAGATAAAAGACGAATTATTACTGTTGTTGATAAGCAAGAGGATATAGAACCAATTGAAATATTAGAGACTGAGAGTTTAATCGAGGAGCGGGGTAGTATTGATTTAGGGAGTAAATCTTTTTGTTATCAGGTAGGGCCTTTTTTAAATGAAAAACTACTTGATGAATGGTTGGCTAGCAATGATATAGATGTGAATTTGCTAACTAAAGTTAATGAAATGAAGAAAAAGGTAACAGGGTATTTAGTCTATTATCCGCAGGCTGATACTTATGAGCAGTCTAAAAAGAATGTTCAAATGCTTGAGAATAAAGGCTTCACTGAGTTCTGGTTATTTAGAAAGGGTGAGCTGAAAGGTAATATCTCTTTGGGTTTATTTACTCAAAAAAATAGGGCTATTTCATTGCAAGAGAGCCTTTTAAAGGCTGGGGTTAATGTAAAAATTATGCCTCGGTATAGGGCAGAATCTATGTGGTATGTGAATATTTTAAGTAACAATAAAGTTATAGTTGATAAAATAATGCTTTTAGATAAACAGTCTTTTTTATCATGTTGATTATATTTGAATGATGTTAATGGCATGATAGGGGCTTGTGTTTTTATACCGTGTAATGCCGAGTAGGTGTGAAATGAAGAAAGATATAATTTATAAATTCTTGATAGCTTTATTGATAATAAGTTTTAGTGCTTTAACTAAAGCAGAAAGTGTTATACCGATAGAAACAATAGATGATGCGGTTGTTCGTACTGTGTCTTACAAGGGAAGTAGTAGCGTTAAATTAGAAAAATCAATGGATGGTAAGACAGGCGCATCAAAGCTTAGAGCAAAAAAGAGTCATTCTGTCTCAAAACAAGATGAGACAAAATTAACTGTTTTTTTAGGCTTATTTGCTATGGCAATTATTGTATTCTTTGTTAAATTTTTTACTAATAGAAAATAGACGTAGGTTTTTAACCAAGCCCCTCTGAAGGCATGTTGATTATTTATCTAAAATGACTGGCAATTAACCCTTAACAATTGTAGTCATTTAAAATTTATTCTTCTTTTAAATTTAACCGTTGAATATTATTCAGACTTGTTAATGATGTATTAAAAGCATGTTATCCCGTTTAGAGTTGCTGGCTTGAAACGGGATTGTTGACATGCGTTAAGTGTTAGGACTTATGATTAGCGGGCTAGGATAATAAATAGCTAGCAATGATTGCAAAAAATGATTGCATTTCAAGGCGAGCATTCCTATACTGTATAAATGAATTCAAAACAGCGAAAGGTCTTGGCTCTTGTTTATAAAGATCCTATACCAAAATCTTTAGAATGGTTTGAAATTGAAAGCTTGTTACTTGCTGTTGGCGCAGAGCTGATAGAGGGAAATGGCTCAAGGGTAAGGTTTCACAAGGATAATATTGTGGCTGCTTTTCACAGACCACACCCAAAGAAAGAAGCAAAACCATACCAGGTAAAAGATGCGCGTAACTTCTTAACCCAACTAGGTATAAAACCATGAACTCATTACTTTACAAAGGATATACTGCCAGAATAGATTTTAGCGATGAAGATGATTGCTTTATTGGTCATATTGTCGGAATTAAAGACGTTATTGGTTTTCATGGAGAAACAGTAAAAGAATTAAAAAATGCTTTTTACGAAGCGGTAGAAGACTACAATGAGGCTTGTGAGGCAATAGGTAAAAATCCTCAAAAACCTTATTCAGGAAATTTAATGTTACGTATCCCACCAGAAGTACATGCTGCGGTTGCAACAGCAGCTCAAGTGCATGGTGTAAGTATAAATCAATGGGCTTCTAAGGCACTTCTAAGAGAGTCAGTACTATAAATATGCTAACAATTAAATTAACATGGAAAACAAACAGCTGTTCGCGTTTCTGAAGGTTATTTTTTATTTAAAAAACGTGGGTAAAAGTCATTCCATCTTTTGCCTGTTTGTTTCCAGTTATTTCGTGTAAAAGTAATTCATCGATTGGCTGCAATGGGTCGTCGGACTAAACCGCTAATTCAATTTTACCTGAACTAGAAAATTCAAATCATCATCAAAAACATTAGGAGTCTTAGTTTGTCTAATGGAGTCATGGAATAAATTATTCCCTACTCACAAAGGAGAAGACTCATGACTTCCATTAGCGAATTAAACCCCAATAGTCCCCTACGACAACGCATGATCGAAGATATGACGTTGCGTAAATTAGCACCTAAAACCCAATCAGGTTTCTTTATACAGTATCAGTCGCTTATGGTGCTGGACTCAGAATCGGTGAAATTGTTGCTTTAAAAATGAGTGATATTGACCGTAAACGAATGACTTTACAATTATTTTTATCCATTAAAAACAACACACTTTCAGAGGCACTTAGTTTTTAACTATTATCTTTTTTCGCTGAGTAGTAAAAGCAAATATAGATAAAAAATTGTACTCCAAAGATTATATTAGCCATTAATAAGTGAATAGGCTGTGCAATGGGTGGTACGCCTAATCTATCAAGCGTAACACCTGCAATTATTGCAGTGGCAATGACTGTCATCAATAAATAGCTACAACGCAACAATACATTGTTTTTATCAACAGATTGATAAATTTTCCATACAATCCAGAGATTAGTAAATAAAACGATAGCTGAAAATGAACGGTGAATATAAAAGATAATAGGAAAGCTGTCTCTCCAATACTCTCTATCAATATACTTATGTTCATGGGCAATAAAGTCAACAGCTTCTCTTACCTGAGTGCCCATAGCCACTTGTAGTAATGTAAAACCCATTGCAACAATAAGAACAGTTTTAACTTTGCTTGGAATATTGCTGGTATCAATTTGAATAAGGGATTCTTTTTGGGACTTGGCTATAGCATAAATAAGCAGTGCGACAATAAATAGTGCTAATAGCATATGCAATGTAATCATAAAAGGTTGTAGATTACTTGCAACTACTTTCGCCCCCAACCATCCTTGAAAACCAACTAATAAAAACACAGAAACAGATAGATAGAAGATACTTTTATCTGCTTTTAAATAAACCCTAGAAGACCATGCAGTCAAAAATATTAAGAACCCAATCGTTACACCCACTAAACGGTTGGCATATTCAGTCCAGGTTTTTACTGGATTAAATTGAGTATTCTTATAGCCACGCTCAGCATAAATTTCTTGATAATTCTCAGGTAATTGAGATACGTCTGTAGGTGGCACCCATTGCCCAAAGCATGTGGGCCAATCAGGACAGCCCATTCCAGCGCCTGATGCTCTTACTATGCCGCCGACAAGAATAACAAAATAAACGGCACAGATAGTTAACATACCTAAGCGTCTAAAACGGAGAACAGCTTGTTGATTGATCATAGCTTGGTGTTTTTGTAGATGAAAGCAATTAAGAGTAGTGACATTATATCTCTGCTCTTATTGTTAGTGCTAGGCTATATTAGCATTGCTTGAGCCATTTCAATTTCTTCTGAAACACCTTCTATTTCAAGTATTTCGGCATCTGATGAAAGGCCTAGCTTTGAAAAAGATGCAACGGTACTCCAGTCAACTCGGCAGGCTGGGTGATCTGTTCCAGCTATGCTTTGTAAAAAGGCAACTTGAACTAAATCGATATAATCTGCTTTTTCACCAGAATCTCTTTGAAAATTAATATATTCAGAAGCAACAAGTTTTAATTCTTCAGGAAAATCCCATGTTTCCATAATTATTTTACCAATGGGAGGGTGTGCTTTTTCTAATAATTTGTTGAGTCGTGAAGGGCTATCTTTAAATTCAGGGATGTTTTCAACCAGCATTAAAATAGGTAGTTTTCCAATTTGATGGATTAGACCCGCAAGCATTGCTTCATCAGGGTCTAGATGCGGTACAAATGTTGCTAATGCACGGCAAATAGAAGAAACATTAACACCTTGTTCCCATGTTTCTCTAAAATAGTCTTCTAAAAGAGTTGTTGATGGGGTGAACATTTGTTGCATAACCAAGCTGGTGATTAATGTTCTAATCGTCGAGCTACCAAGGCGAGTAACGGCCATTTGGATATTTTTAACTTCTTGAGAGCCACGATATAGTGGACTGTTAGCAACTTGTATAAGTCTTGCTGATAGTGCTGCATCTGTAACAATCATATCAGCAAGTTCTTGAGATGTTGATTCCCCTTTGGCAACAGCATCTCTTACCTTTAAAGCAACGTCAGGTAGGGTGGGTAAAACCAGACGGTTTGAATCAAGCTCTTCTTGTACGTGAACTAGAAAGTCTTGAACAGATTTAAATTGCATTTTTGATGAACCTTTATTGAAAATCTATGATGTTGATTTTATCCTGATTAGAGTTATTAAGCATAAGGTTTTCTAACTCTGAGTCAGTAGACTGCATAACGATTAACATTTTTGTTTGTTCACCGTTTGACTGTAATGATAGTACTTTTCCAATAATTTGTTCACTAATATTAGTAATAATGGCCGTATCTGCAACGATAGATGATGAATTTTTACAAGAAGCGAGAAACAGTTCTCTTTTTGCCTTACCTAAATAATGGGTGCGGGCGATAATTTCTTGCCCTGTGTAGCAACCTTTTGTATAGCTAATGCCACCAAGTTTATCAATATTTAACATCTGTGGAATGTATTCTTCAGAACTTTCTTGGCTAAGCCAAGGGATACCGGCACTAATATCTTGCTCTATCCATAAATTTGGATGACATGGAATTAATGCGTGGTTAGTTGTTAAATCAGTCCAAAGTGAAATAGCCTCAGAAACAGTGCTAATGATTAAATACCTATTATCAGCTAAAGGGAGTTTTATATAAGTGCTGTCGTCTTTATGTTGAACAGTAAAATCTTGTTGTGGAGTAGTAGGCAACGAAAAAATGTTTGGAATTTGAACGTTAACACCTAATAAACAGTGCTCATTCTGCATATTTTGTAGTTGTACATCAGAGCGCATAATGTACATCTGTAATTTTTTAGATACTTTTTCTAAAAGGTCTGTTGGTAGAACTAATAGGAAAGCATCAGTTTGCTTTATAACTAATAGCGTGCTGATTGTACGACCCTTAGCGCTACAAAATGCAGCGAAAAAACTTTTTGATTCAGTTAATTCATTAATATCGCAGGTGAATTGGCCTTGTAAAAAAGATTTAGCATCCGACCCTGTTACTTTTATCGTTGATAAGTGGGTTAATGCTGCAATTGAATGATGTTCTTTATCGTCATTAATAGGGGTATAAGTTACTGGATCCTTTGAAAAAAGAGCGTTATTAGATTTTAAAAAAGTAAGCCAATCTGAATTCATCTGTTTTGTCATATTATTTTAAATAAAAAATTGTATAACTACTATACTCGGTAATATAGATTGTATTCAAAGTAAGAAATAATATATAGCATGATTTTAGTATTGTAACTGTTAAGTGTTGCAATGTATGATGACTAAATCATAAAGCCCTTTCAAAAAGTAAGAAAATATAATGACTAAACATAAAAGACCGCTTTCACCTCATTTAATGATTTATAGGTTGCCCTTAACTGGGATTGTTTCAATTACTCACAGAATGACTGGGGTAGTTTTGGCAATGGGACTTATAGTCTATGTCGCTAGTTTCTTTATCATATTACAAGGAAACGAAGCATATACAGAATTACAATCAATATTGGACTATACGATTATCAGAATTGGCATTTGGTTTTTTATCTATGCCTTATTTTTTCATCTTTGCCATGGCATTCGACATTTGATATGGGATGTTGGGACAGGTTTTGATAAAGATGATATGGATAGAAATGCAATTATAGAATTAGTACTTTCTTTTGTTTTAACCCTTATTTTTTATTAAGACTATGGATTATCAAACACCTTTAGGAAAAGTCAGAGGCCTTGGTTCTGCAAAAGCAGGTACTGGGCATTTCTGGATGCAAAGAATAACAGCTATTACATTGATTCCTTTATCATTGTGGATGGTGACATTTACTGAACAGATACTAGAAGCCTCTCATCAAGATATGATCGCTTGGCTATCTGGTCCCTTAGATACAATTTTAGCTTTAGCTTGGGTTATTGCCGCTTTTTATCACGCAGCTCTAGGCTTACAAGTTGTTATTGAAGATTATGTTCATACTGATTGGATAAAAATATCTTCAATTTGGGCAATGAAATTAACTTTTTTATTTTTCGCTATAGCGGCAATGGTCGCTATATTTCGAATTTCCATGATTGGATAAAGCATGTCAACAGATTATAAAATTATAGAACACACCTATGACACGATTGTTGTAGGTGCAGGTGGCGCTGGTTTACGTGCAACTTTTGGGATGGCTGAGAAGGGTTTAAAAACAGCCTGTATAACTAAAGTTTTTCCAACGCGGAGTCATACCGTTGCAGCACAAGGTGGAATTAGTGCAGCATTAGGTAATATGGGCGAAGATGATTGGCGCTGGCATATGTACGATACGGTCAAAGGATCTGATTGGTTAGGTGACCAAGATGCTATTGAATATATGTGTAGGGAAGCGATTCCAGCCATTATTGAATTGGAACATTACGGTGTACCTTTTTCGCGAACAGAAGACGGTAAAATTTATCAGCGTGCTTTTGGTGGAATGACAACAAATTACGGTGAAGGTACAGCTCAAAGAACTTGTGCCGCTGCTGATAAAACAGGTCATGCTATTTTGCATACTTTATATCAACAAGCCTTAAAACATGATGCAGAATTCTTTGTTGAATATATAGCACTTGATTTAATTATGGAAGATGGCGAGTGTAAAGGTGTACTTGCTTGGTGCTTAGAAGATGGAACATTACATTTATTCCGTGCACATTCCACTGTACTAGCAACAGGTGGTTACGGTCGTACTTTCTTTTCATGTACTTCTGCTCACACGGTAACAGGTGATGGTAATGCTATGGCTTTACGTGCAGGCATTGCGTTACAAGATATGGAATTTATTCAGTTTCATCCAACTGGTATTTATGGATCAGGTTGCCTGATTACAGAAGGGGTAAGAGGCGAGGGTGGTTATTTAACCAACTCTGAAGGTGAGCGTTTTATGGAACGTTATGCACCAAATGCTAAAGACTTAGCGTCACGAGATGTAGTAAGTCGAGCTATTACCATGGAAATTCAGGAAGGACGTGGTGTAGGTCCAGATAAAGATCATGCTCATTTACATATTGAACATCTTGATCCCGAAATTACTCAAGAGAGATTACCTGGCATTTCTGAAACTGCAAAAATATTTGCTGATGTCGATGTAACTAAAGAGCCTATTCCCATTTTGCCTACAGTGCATTACAACATGGGGGGTATTCCAACTAACTTCAATGCAGAAGTTGTTACTTTAAAAGATGGTGATCCAGATACAGTCGTACCAGGGTTAATGGCAATTGGTGAAGCGGCTTGTGTATCAGTACATGGTGCTAATCGCTTAGGTTCAAACTCATTATTAGATTTGATTGTTTTTGGTCGTTCAGCTGCTATTCGTTGTGCAGAGATTATTACACCTGGCATGCCACATTCTCCACTAAAAGAAACGGCATGTGATGAAGCTTTAGCTCGTTTTGATCGAATCCGATTTGCTAAAGGCACAGAAAAAACAGCAGATATTCGCTTAAATATGCAAAAAACTATGCAAGCGCATGCATCAGTTTATAGAACAGGTGAAATGCTAGAGAAAGGTGTTGCTGAAATTGCAAAAGTTAGAGCCTCTTTTAATAATGTTAAAGTTGATGATTCTTCTTTGATTTGGAATACAGATCTAGTTGAAACATTAGAGCTTGATAACTTATTAGACCAAGCTTATGTCACGATGGTTGCGGCTGAAAATAGAAAAGAAAGTCGTGGTGGGCATGCAAGAGAAGATTTCCCCGACCGTGATGATAAAGATTGGATGAAGCATTCTTTGCTTTGGTTGGATGATGATAAAGTGAAAATTGATTATAGACCTGTACATATGTATACCTTAACCGATGAAGTTGAAGTTATTCCACCTAAAAAGAGGGTTTACTAATGGTTGAATTTGCCCTGCCTAAAAATTCAAAACTAACAAAAGGTAAAGAATTTCCAGCGCCTAAAGGTGCTACAAATTTAAAACGTTTTGAGGTTTATCGCTGGAATCCTGATACAGGTGAAAACCCACGTATTGATATCTTTCAAATTGATTTAGACAGCTGTGGCCCCATGGTTTTGGATGCTGTTTTAAAAAATAATATAGAAGTGTAGTGCCACTCTTTGCTGCACCTACTATAAATAGATTCGGCTTGTTTACCATTATAATATCTCCATTTTTACCTTCCACATAAGGTGTTTACCTTTTGGAATATTTACCATACCAAATGCAGATGGATTAATAAATCTTCTAAATAGTTTACATCTGTAAGGTTCTCTTTCGCCTCTATACCAAAGTTGTTTTTTTAACCAATTCCATTTTAAAAGTGTTGTAGCTATTCTTTGAGGTAAAGGCCTGGTTCCTGCCCACCTAGTACATATTTTAATAACTTCTTTATCCCATTTTTTAGGAATCATTCTTACATGGACTACCCACTCATCTTTACTATCTCTAATATACATTACTGGGTTCATTTTATCAGGCACTATTGAATCAATTATTGATAAATTTATATCAAAACCTTTCCCTTTTAAAAAAACATTATCTACTGGAAACTGGTAGTATACATTTGTATTTTCATGATAAAACTTAATATTATTAATTTCTGCATATTCAATAAACTCTTTTTTAAATCTATATCTTAAAACAAAATCCATAAAAAAACTGTTTTTCAGTGTAATAGCTTCTGCTCTTCTAATAATGCAATTTTGTTCTATACTATCATCAATATTTAATTTCCATTCCCCCTCTAGCATTTTCGTAAGCACATGAGCTTTATAGCTTAGTTCATCATAAATATACTCTTCTTCAAGTTTTTCATATCTCCATCCTACACCTTTTTCAAGAGAAAAAAATGCACTACTATCTGCAGTTTCAAACCCCCAAGGATTTATTATATTTTTTCCTTGATAATAAATCTCAGCAATTACATTTTTATCTATTTTCCATTTAAGCATTTGTAACTCTTTCTAATAACTCAACCCACTGTCTTTTATAATTCTCAAATGAATGATATGTTTCTATATATTCCCTTGATTTTTTTGAATAAAAGTCATAATTGTTTTCTATATACTTTATTCTTTCTATATATTCATTTTCATTATAGTTATCTACAACAAACTCTGGAATAACTTTTTTTAGTTGTGGCCCTAAACCTACATTACTCATCACAATTGGCAAACCGCATGCCATCGCT
>ENA-OSET01002465-OSET01002465.1-sediment-metagenome-genome-assembly--contig:-NODE-2465-length-17911-cov-5.565213_pt1 | contig 17911 bp, 12 predicted proteins | sample MGYA00237882_ERZ534229 | MGnify/ENA primary metagenome ERZ534229 (study PRJEB26408, sample SAMN06266212) | sediment metagenome | isolation source: Hudson Canyon methane seep mesocosm | place... | reverse complement strand
TTTTTTCACTGTACAGCTAAAGGACCTAGCTATTGTTTAAAATGGCTACACTAAACCGAACACATAATTTAAGGTATCTTAAATCCTCATAAATTAGTCGCAATAAAACCTTACATTTAGAGACAGCCATCGACTCACAGCAGCTTTCGGCGTAAGAGATAACTCGTATTATCCTGGAAGACCTGAAAAATCACTTTGTACTGCCGATGCCGTCACCGTTAATGGACTCGGATCGCGGCTGCATAATATCTGCGAGAATTTCATCTGCCACCTTCTCTGCCGACGCCATGGGGAGGTAGAGGTCAACACGCATTCTAGCACTCAATATGAAGATCGTCATAATCACCGCTAACGAAATGGTTAGAACAATGGCGCTACCACGCAACCTCCTTGACCTCAACTCTTTTTTCAACCGATTAGTTTCTTGTTTACGTTCATTCACACTAGCATCAACAAACTCGGCTTCCTGTCTAGAGAGATCTCCCTGTCGTTGCTGATACCATCGCTCGGCCTCTATCAGTGGTTCACCACGTAATATTGTGCCCTTATCTCTACCAATACGCTCCCACTCCGCTATGTGAATGCGTAACCGCTGTTGCCACAATAAAAACTCTTTATCCTGATACAACCACCCCTTTAGTCGTGACCAACCGCTGATTAGTGCCTCATGTGCAACCTCTACGGTTTCTTGGAACTCAGATGAAGACAGACCACTCTTCTCGTGATGTTCCGGCGCAACCTCCCCATTCTGGAAATTACTGCCTGCTACCAACAGACGCGCATCCGAAAGTTGTTTCACAATTACTCTGGCTTCGGGTGAGAATTCATTAAGCGGTATTCGTCGACGCGTATCTTCACTCCCTTCCTCTGGCTGGGCAATCCGCGTTAGCCGAGTGAACACTTGGCGTGCCATTTTTTGCCATTGTGGCAGAAGCCCATTAAATATCGCCTCTGCTCTTTGAGCCATGGCTCCACTTACACCACCGATATCGTCATAAATTCCGTGAGTAAGCACTCTCCCCTGTCTTCGGTCCCACATCTCTGTTAATGCGAATTCCAACAAAGGCAGGTGGCCTGGCTCATCACAGATATCGTCGAGGATGCGTTGTACCAGCCCTGACTCAAAACTCAGGCCAACCCTTTGAGCAGGGATGACGATCGCTTGTTCCAATTCGGTCCTCCGCATTGCTCCCAGAGTAATAAGACTGCTCTCAATTCTGTCACTGAGCTCCCGGCTCAGGCTTAAGGCATTCCCGAAGAAATCCGCGCGCAGGGTTACCACCAGAGTCATCGACGCACGTTCACAAGCCCCAAGGAGCAGTTCGATGAAAGGCACCCTGTCCGCACTCGGAACGGTGGTGAACATTTCCTCAAATTGATCAACCAGTATAAGTAAGCGATTGGTTCCGTCCGACTTATCAAGAATTCGTCCGATCACCGAATCCAGGGCAACATCACATGCCTCAAGATGTTCGCCCAACTTCTTAGCCTCGGCTAAGCGATCTGTCTCAGTCAATGTCGGTTCGAAAAGGGAAATCAGCGACTCAGCCAAACGTTGAAACGGCCTTTCACCAGGCGAAAAAACAACGATATCCCATGTCTGCATCGGAGGACGTTGACGACGTAGTACAGGAAACAAACCAGCTTGGCAAACGGACGACTTACCACTACCAGAAGGCCCAACAATAGCAACGAAGCTACGATTCAGAACCGCTTCAAATAGACGTTCTGCGAAAATCTCACGACCGCAAAAGAACGCTGCATGTTCTTCGCGAAATACTTCTAATCCTCGGTACGGAGCTATTTCAAGCAAATTTTCATCTATCTGATCCGTTTCTTCAATCCGAATTGAACGCACCAGGGCTCGAACTCCATCTACGTCAACCTCCCCAGTACGGAAATCCACCCAGGTATTCATGAACAGGAACCCGGGCTTCGGGTCGGCACCTGGCAATATCACGGGAATTACCGGGAAGATCCTGCCGGCCTTCTCTTCCTGCACCTGATGATCCAGAGCGAAACCTATTTCCCGTTTCTGCCATGTCCCAATACCACTTGGGCCAAGAAATACGACCACTGCAGAGACTGATTGCAGAGCAAGTTCCAATGCATCAGGCCATGGCACTCCAGCCACAAGGTGTTCGCGATCCAGGAATGAACCGATGCCATGGACTGATAATTTCTGTCTTACCTCGGCCATCGCATCAACATCAGACCTGTGATAACTGATAAAACAATCGTACATCAAAGCATTATCCATGCAAGACTTCCTTTCCATATACGACAGGTTGACGCTTCTGGCTTGTTTCAAGAAAACATCGCTCAATGGCTGTGTTCGCTTTATTTCTCTGCCACCCTTGCTCTGTCTCGATCCACCAGCTTATTCCCGCAAGCTCCTTCCATACTTTTGTAAAAACCATACGAATTCCCATTTCCCAGTTCGGTTGATTTTGAGCAGTGGCAATGGCACTATAGAGTTTTTTTATTTCCTTGTTATGCTGTTCAATATATTCCAACTGTTCTGTACCTACAATTGACAAGTCCCTTTCCTTATCCATTAACGCAATATCACCATCAAGAGTGAACCCCAACATACCGTTGCAAAACCCTTTTCTAAGATGTGAATCGAAGTGACTTCTTATTTGTGTGGTTAATTTCGAGATTTCAGGTGTATCAACTTTCATGCCAGTTAACCAGGAAGTCATTTTGAGCGCGATGCGGCTGGTCAGTACTCTACTCTCCACTATTGTGTTTTGGAAAGCCAAACTGATTGTTGGTGGTAGTGATGAATCAGTTAACAAGAAATTTTCACCCAGTATTTCAATTCCTTGTTGCTCCAGCAGGCCTTTGTTTAAATTAAAACTCATACCAAAAAGATCGTAGCGCCACATAGGAAAAAAACTGAACATCCAATGATCTAATTCATTACCTCCACCAAACAAGAACGTCAGATTTTCCAGTGCACGAGTCGAAATCCAATGCGGCTCAGTATCCGGTTCCAACGATCTGAAACCAAACTCGCCTGAAACAAGCTCCATATTTTCAAATACCAGGTTATGAGCATGGATATAAGTTCGCCCTTCCATTGTGCCGAATTGGGGGAGCTCTGATGTAAGAGCACGTAACGAGAGGTTACCATCAAGATCAACATTAACAATTGAAAAGTTCCTGAAGGGGTAGGTAAAAGACAATGAACTGGCCTTGATGTGCCCGTCATACAACGAAGCTGTTATGTTACCATTAATGACCAGACGCCCGTCACCATAGGTTACATCCAGAGAATCCGCCGACAGCGTTCCAGTCGAGGGCAACCACAGAAAATCACGAAAAACGTACCCCATACCCACTGATTTCAACACCATATTTAATGACAAGCTAAACTTTGTTGAACCCAGTCCTGTCATATTGAAATTACGGATAAGAATCTCGCCGCTGGGGACTGCAATATGCACATCTCCTTTAACCCCAATACGGTCAGCATGAATATCACCTTCGAAGCTGCCTCCGCCAAGCACTATGCCTCCCAGTACTAGTTGCTTCCATTTAATATTCGAGAGGTTACCATCGGCAGCTTCATGCCAATCGATCGTGCCGGAGCCACCTGTAAATTCAAAATATCCACGACCGTCCAAAAAACTAATGTCATCAAGCTCAAATCGAATGTCAGACCACCCTTTTACCCGGTTCCAACCCACTGCAATGAACAAGCTTCCTGCAACACTGGACTTTTCCAATTCAGTAATTTGCAGGAAAGGCAATATATAAACATCATAACTTTTTAATATCGAAAAGCGAGGGGCTTCAATTTTGAAATCTTCAATATAGATACAACTCCCTAGTATCGCACTTCCATCTCCCACAAACCTCAAAACATCCTGGTGAATGTATTCAAACTTTTTCATCGTAATACGCCGCTCGTTTTCATTCCAAAGGCCTGTGACCATCAAGCGGACTGGGAGTTTTTTGAAATCCAGATATATCGGCTCTAAATAGACCTCCCCAGTATGCAGTTCGAGCTCAAATTCAAAAAACCAGACGCCGCTATTGTAGTTCAAACGGATGGCAAGCTCTCCACCCAATTTTTCAGAAGCGTATCGGTCATCCGTACTAGAGAAGGATATATTACGAAATACTATTCTGAGCTCAGAATTTTTTTGAACTATAAGATGATCTTCTTTAATAATATCAGCGATCAGCTTCGAAAAGTGCAAGAGCAATTTTTCTGCTGATAAATCAGCGATTTGGATGTCCAATACCGGGGGTCGGTTGACAGACTCGTCTGCTTCGAAAATCACGATTGACCCGGCTAAAAAACGAAAATCAGTGTTATTTGATAACGAGGAGAGGAAATTATGAATTAACGAGGGATATCCGTCATTTTCCGCCTCACATTCAGCAATGACTGAACGAACTGGAGTACCCGTACTCGCCACACAGATTTCTGACAACACAAGACATAGCAATGTCACGGTCATACCGAATACTCTAATAAGCTTTCCGAATAATAATCCCATAACCGTTGTTCTCTCTTAATAGTCCTTCAACGCATAACCACCTGTTTTCTATGAAGGTACTTTGCCTGCCTGTTTTATAGATATATATACCGACTTCCTCCCTAAAAGACTAACATACTGTTTTGATTCCAGAAGATTATACTGAGAATAAAAGTTTCTCACCCTTTTCACTGACAAACCGTATGTTCATTGTCTCAGGCGCTTCATGCCACGTTCTTGTCGCATGGTCTAGTAGGAAGATTGAAGGTAGAACTCCAGCTTGTGATTCACTTAATTAAAGTGCATAAAACATATCCTTATGCAACTTTGGTTCGCTACTAAATTCCGATTATAGTAATAATGTTTTCTTTCAGCCTATATACAACAAAATGATGTTCAATTGAAAAGGCTCCATAGCAGAGCCAGTGATCAGAGCAAAAACCACCAATGGATACAAGTGGTAAAAACACAAGATATGGTAGGTACAGGAGCTAAGTACTCACCCCACTTCTTTTAATAGTCTAGCCATCCAGTAAGCATTACCAGAATCGAACTTTGTTTTATAAGGCTTTACTTTTAAAGCCATGGTTAAGGCCTCCTCTTTTAAGCTGATTTTCGTATGCGCCAATAATATTTTCTAACAAAGGTCAAAACCGCTGGAAACTCGATTAAAATTGTAATTTCTGATGCTAAAGGTACGCTTAGTGACTGACGATTATTAGTTGCAAGAATAATTAATCCATGATGTTTTTTGATTTTACCTAGCAAATAAGAGGTTTCTATATTTGCATATCTATCGTGTGAATCTTTAACTTTGCTACGTTTACCAAATAATGCATCAGCCTCATCAAAAAACAATATGGATTGTTGATTTCTATGAACGCTTGAAAATATTTTTGTTAAATTTAATTTTGTAATAAAGGTACTTTCTACCACTCGCTGTATTTTTCCAATTTTAGAAATATCATTTAAAACAGAATTAAAATTAGAGCCTTTTGCACCATTTAATACAACCACAGTGACTGATTTATCAATACTTGTTTTGGCAATATCTTTTATAAACTGGTGGTAGTGCTTATCTAGGTAATCAATTTTGGTCATAAGAGTTCTTCTTGTTTTAAACCTGAGAGGTTAAGAGAGAGCTGAAGCTGGAGCTTTATTCTTTATAATAGACACCTTTCCTAAATAAATTTCCTCTATATTTATTTAGGAAAGTTACTTGAATAAAAGCAGGTAAAGAGCTTTAGATAACTGATGTTACGCACCGATTATTATGAATCAACAACTTACAATTTTTTCGAGCCGCTACAGCTCGCATTCTATCTGAGGCGTGCGTAACATCAGTTAGATAAGTATTCCTCATCAGTATTTGTAGAAAATCATAGGATTTCAAATGTTTTACCATTACACCCTATTTAGGAAATCATTCGGTAACTTAAAAAGGACATAACAATTAACTATTTTGAGTCACTCAAAAAATCAATCTATTCCTAGCTGCACTCAACTATGTTTGAGCCACTATTCTATAATGTGGTGAATAGCATCCATTTTCTTATGTAAAATTCGGATTATAGTAATAATGTTTTCTTTCAGTCTATATACAACAAAATGATGTTCAATTGAAAAAGCTCTATAGTTAGGCAAAAGGTCAGAACGTTCTAGACCAATTTCAGGGTTTGCAATAATTATCTGAAACCCATTATCAATTTTATCTTTATAACGTAAGGCCTGCTTCTCACCCCATTCTTGAATTGTGTATTGGATAATATCAGTGAAATCATCCAAAGCCTCAGCAGTTAGCTCAAGCTTATAATGTTTATGGTCTGACATTATCTTTGATAGGCTTGTTGCTCTTAGCATTGTCAAATGCCTGCTGAGTTAGCTTATCTATAAGCTCTGATGAATAAGAAGTAACTTGGCCTCTCTCAGCTTGATCATGACCAATCAATAAAGCAGTCCGTAGAGCTTCACTTTCTCTACGTTCATCCTGTTCTTCCATGTGCCGTAGAGCATCGTAAATAACTTCAGTCGCATTACTATAAAAACCAGACTTCACTTTACCTTGGATATAGTTCTCTATTTCTGGTGAAAGGTTAATATTCATAGTACACCTCATAAACTCATTGTCAGCATTTTAAAGTTGGGAGTTCTAATCAATTTCATTAAAATCTTGGCTAGATTGTAGAATATATCTTACAGGAAAACTATCTGTAGTTAACTAACTCTGATACCAAACACAGATTGTTCATTTATAACACACGTTAATGTACATTAACATGTGTTAGCCCTTTTCCTAGAATCAATACAGATAATTCAATGTAAAGACACGGTTGGCAACTTATACTTTAAATGTAAAACTCACTCGTAATCAAACTTTACATTAAAGACCGTCATTGTTAAGTATTATCAGCCATATGCACTCACTCAGAGCCCTTTGATAATCACTGACTAACGTGCAGGTGTCTGATAATCTTCGAGGGACAAAACCGTGAGGTAGTGTAATAAATTATGTGCAACTCATCAAATTGAGGCTCGCTTCGCGATCACAATCTAACCTTTTTTGTTATAATCAATTTTAGGTTGTACCGAAGTTTTCTTTTCACTTCATAATTTAATTTCACTCCACCCCCTAATTTACAGTTATTGTTGCTGCATTGCTTGTTTAGCTTGCTTTAGTCGATATTTCAATACTCTATTGTCTGGTTCTTTTTTCAATGCATCAAGGAGGATTAAAATTGCATTGTCGAAATTCTTCTGTTTGATAAACCCTAAGGCCAAAGTATCGATAGCAAGACTCTGCTTCTGAGAAGGGGCTAGCTGTAAAGAACGTTTGGCATAAGTTATTCCAAGTTTGATATCCAGATCCTTGTCAATTAGAATCCAAGCAACATTGTTAGCCCATGTTGCATTTAGGTTTGAATCGAAAAACTCAGCTTCAAGCGCCTTTTTATAAACAGTAACAAGAGCGAGAAAGTTCTTCTCCCATTTTAATTGCGCTATTATAGGGTCGAGAGCCTTCTGGTAGTTATCAAGAACAATGCTATTTTGTAAGTTCCCCTGTAAATGCTTTGCTTTGTTATATGAGTTGAGAGCTTGGTGATATTCCTGCCATTGGGTATAGGACTGGGCAAGTTTCAGTGCGTGTTGTGCAGCTTTGGAGTTTTGTCCAGTGACGGCATAACCATCAGTAAGAATATCAAGAGCATAACTGGGAGACTGATGAGAATCAATCTCCAAAGATTGCTTTGCAAATTCAATACCTTTTGCCGGCGCTTCACCGCCTTCAATAAGGGTACGAGCTAAACCTTCATAGGCAGCAGCCCACTTGGGCTGAGCAGCTAGAGCGGTTTCGAATCTGCTCTTTGCTTTCTCATAATATTTTCCGGATAGCAATAAACGGCCTTGCTCAACGCATATTGCAGCATACATTCCCTTAACTTCATCCAATTTTTTTGGGTTCACATCTTCCAGCCAGTCCCCCAGTTTGCTACAACTATCTGGTCGATGGAGCATTCTATATAAATACCAGTTACCACGAGGGTACTTACATTGCTTCAAATGCTTTCTAGCAATAGACTCGTATTTTAACCATTGAGCATTCCACTTCTCTGTTGTCAACTCACTTACGTCTCCAGTTTCGTTTACCTTGTGTCGTGTTTTTATCTCCAACCGAAGGGACAAGTATTCCTTAGGATAATCAAAGTCATTCTTCAAGTCCCAGGCCCGTGCACTACCAGATTTACTCCAAGTTAAAACCCGTTGCAAATCCTTGCTGAAAAGAGCACCACTAATTTCCTCTTTGTGCAAAAAAGGTGCCGATAGAGGTAAACCACTACTACTATCCCAAACCTGTGCTGACATGGATCCCCATGTCAGCACCTGCTGTTCGTCCTCACTAAACAATGCACCCCCTTTAGCCCTCTGCATTGGTGCTGATAGAGGCCTACCAGTTTTGCTATCCCAGACTCTGGCTGTACCATCTTTACTCCATGTAAGAACTCGTTGCTGATTATTGCTAAACACAGCACCAAGAACCATTTTTTTATGATACATCGGGTTAGAAATAGGAATACCTGTGCGACTGCTCCAGACCCGAGCCATGCCACCAAAAGAATCTCCTCCCCACGTCAACACCCACCGCTGATCCTTACTAAATAGAGCACCTCGACCAGAATTAGGCATTGGTGCAGCTCCTAATTCACCTGTATCACTATCCCAGACCTGGGTCATTCCAATGCCCCATGTCAAAACCCGTTTTTGATCCTTGCTAAACATGGCGCCAATGAGACCATTCTTGTGTTTCATCGGCTTAGACAAGCCATTACCAGTACGGCTATCCCAGATCATTGCTACCCCATTAGCATCCCATGTCAGCACCCGTTGCTGATCTTCACTGAATTGGGCACCTCCCACATTAAAATGTTCGTGTTTAATTGGAGGGCTAAAGTTGGGGAGTCCTGTACTGATATCCCAAATCCGTACTGTACCATCCAGGCCCCAAGACACCCCCCATTTTTGATCTTGACTGAACTGCGCCTTTTTTACATGGTAGTCATGTTGTATTGGAGAACCTATAGGGTTGCCAGAATAACTGTCCCAAACATGAACCGAAACTTGACCCCAGGTTATCACTCTCAGCTCGTTCTGACTAAAACTCGCCCCCGAAATTGCACCTTCGTGTTTCATGCTTGACAGAAGCTTGCCTGTCTGGCTGTCCCAAGTCCGTGCTGTTCCGTCATTCGTACTCCACGTCAGTATTCGAGATTGATCCTGGCTGAACAGGGCACCATCAACCCCTTTTGGATGAGGTAAAGGAGGAGTTAGCATTTTACCCGAGTATGCGTCCCAGACTCTGGCTGTGCCCTCGAACTTATCGAAAGTTCTCGGATTAGTATGATCGAAACCAAGAGTCCCCCATGTCAGAACAAGCCTCTCGTCCTGACTGAACAGAGCTCCTCCGGATCTGGTTTTGTCTGTAAAAAGTAATGATGGTATTTCCCCTGTACTGCTATCCCATACCCGAACACCATTGAGTGTCATACTCAACAGGCGTTGCTGATCTAAACTGAACCGAGTATTAGATACAAAATCTTCATGAGCCATTGGCCACGAACGAGGCTCACCAGTGCTAACATCCCAAACCTGAAGATAATTATTTGGAATATTTGTTACAACTGCGCTTTGACCTTGATTTAATAAGGGGGAATAAATTGACTGGTGAGCTATTGCATTCGAAATAGTATCTCCCGTAACGCTATCCGAAAACTGGATCGTTTTGCCTCTCCTAGTCAGTATCATTTTTCCATCCCGAATGAACTGTGCATTATAGATACTATTTTCATGTTTCATAGGACCTATTGATTTAGGAAAACCAGTACGGCTGTTCCATGTGCGTGAAGTGCCATCTTCACTCCAGGTCAGTACCCTTTCAGCATCAACACTGAATTGGGCACCTTTAACTTTATTCCACTTCTTCGGTTGCATCGTAGTTATCTTTGCACTCGTTCCGGCATCCCAAATCCATGCCGTTCCGTCCCTACTCCATGTCAATATTCTTTTACTGTCCTGACTAAACTGCGCCCCTATTACTCTATCTGGATGATTTATTTCTGCCATTGGAGTACCGGTGCTACTATCTGAGATCATGGCTGTCCCATCATATTTCCAAGTTAGTACAAATTTTTCATTTGGACTGAACTTAGCTTCTATCACATCAAATCTGTTTTTCATAATAACCGATTTATCCGTACCAGTAACCCATACTCGAACAAAGCCATCTTCTTCCCAAGTTAATACTCGATCCTGTTTACTACTGAACTCAACCCCCCCGTAGAACCAGTCCTCTGGGTAAAAACGAAAAACTTTCCCTGTAAGATTGTCCTTTATTCCTGCGATTCCTGACTCATCACCGTCTTCCTCCTCATATAAACTATACCGACTTTTCAGTTCTAGTAATAAAGTGTCCGCTAACTCTTTCTCTTTCTTTATTGAGTGAAGAGGAGTATTAGAGTTCAAGTCCCAACCTTGCAGACCTGTACCTATGTTCCAAGATAATACTTGTTGCTCATCCTTACCAAAGAATACCGCTCCCTTTATCCATTTTTGTGAAAAATGCGCCCACAATAGAGGTAACTTGTGTGATGAATTCGCACCAGCAATTCTTGCATTAGTAGAAAGCCATGTATTCTCGGCCTTCTCTGCGGCGACTACTGCTTTAGCGAAATAATTGGATGCTCTAAAAGGGTCATTCTGTACATCTCTATGCTCAACACCTTGCAACATGAAGTTCTTGGCCAATTGCAGGTTGACTTTTCTGGTCTCTTGTTTGGCATAAACCATTGCAACAACTGCCCAAAATGTGATCACAAGAAAGAGCATGACCAGTACTGTCAATACTCGCTTCTGTTTGGTATCCTGACGAATACCTTGAAAAGAACCCTTAAGTTTTTTTAAGGTGTCATTACGAGGAGCAGAATTGGAATCCTCTAAGTTTTCAGACATCCAAAACCAACCTTCATCATTAATTATATGAGCAAGCTCAGCTTTTTTTCGCGGCAATTTTAGTGCATTTTCTAAGGCACCATTAACATTAATAATAATGGGCGCGCGAGCACTGTTTTCGTGGCGTTTTTGGTAAACATCAACCTCTCGAGTAACCCACCCCTCTCTAGATTGGCATAGGGCTGATGGACGACCGATAATGATCAGGTGTTTGCTATGTCGCACGCGGCGACGCGTCAAGGCTCTAAGGTTATTGCCTACCTTATATTCTTTCTCATCAAAAAATACGCGAAATCCACTCTTTTTTAATTGAGCCAGTAATGAGCGTGGATAGATTTTGCCATCAGCGTGGGCATAAGAGATAAAAAAGTCATAACCCAAAACCCAATCAATAATTTTGTCTGAAAGTATGCAGATTAAAATAATAAGACGTTTTAGTGAAAGTGTTTGCATATTTTAAACCGCTCGATTCCTAAAAATTATAAGTACAACCAGATAGATTTAAGCCATCATATTAATTCATCCGTGTGACCAACCCCTTCAGCATCAGTGAAACCATTACAGGAATATGAGTCGTCTCGAACAATACCCGGTTCTCAGCCTCACTCAACCCATTATTCAAACCAGCGACACCCGCTTGTTCCAACTCATTGACCATAGAGTTGTAATCGACACTGACAGCATCAGGTTGTTGCTTTAAATATTCTATAAATTCAGCATAATCTTTAATCTCAGCCTGGTATTTGGCGGACAGCTCTTTGGGATGCAGGCCTTCTATAGCATCGATAATTACCTGGGCACAACCTCCCATACCGCCAAGTAGAAATACGGGTTGAGATTGGCGTAAAGCCAGTAATACTTCTTCGACCAGACCGGGAATACCTCCCGCATAGCCACGTATCTGACCACCAAGGACAACCCGTGCATCAATGTCGGCCACCATTTGTTCACGCATCGCGGTCAAACTACGAAACCACCAGTAACGGTGTTTCGGAGTGTCTGGCTTGGCGAAAGTTGTTTGTTGTTTCTGACTTAAATTCAGGTCTTCGGGTGGATCAATAAACTTAAAAACACCTTTTAGGTGATGTTGAGCCAGAATGGCATGAGAGTAATTCAGATGGATGGGCCATGCGACATAATTAGCCAGTCGACGACTGGCTTGATCGATCTTTCGATCTGGGGAAAGTATCAGGTCATTTTCACGTTTCTGGCTGTCGTAAGCCCATACCAGCTCTAACAGCTGCTCGGTAAATCCTTCTGGACGAAGATCGCCGCCATAAGCTAGTCGGGCACCTTTAGCGAGCAGGTAACGAGCCAGTTCCAACATGGCATCCTGAAGATGGGCGGGGCCCATACCAAATTGAGCAAGATCCGGGCTATTAGAAATGGATAAACCAATCTGCATGCCTTGCAGAGGAAATTCTTCCGCATCCTTGAGGTTCTCGCCTACACAACTGGTAGGGGTGGTAATGGTCATGCCAGGGGCTGCTTGGGCAAGAAGGATCCTTTCTTCGGCACCCAAAGGAGGATCCGGATAAACCAATCCAGCTGACGAGGTTTTCTCGGGACGAGTCAACAAGGTCAATAGTTCAGGAGGATAAGGGCTGATCACCATCCCACTTGGCACCAACTTTATCTGTTCTAAATCGGCTAAATTGGCTCGAAACCAACTATGCTGGAGCATCTGCCTCAAAGCTATTCCTACCACTTGAGCACACCAATCTGGATTTTTGCCATCGACTCTTAGTGAGGGAACATTGCCCAAGTAGGGGAAGCCTCGTTCCTCCTGACCTTGGACCGCATTAATCACCACCAGCGGGCAGCCTTTACTCTTGGCCCAGAGTACTTCGCGGCGACACCAAGTACGCGAGGCATAACGATCAGTCTGCAATACCACCAACACACTACGCTCGATATTGCCTTCCAACTCAGAACGAAAATCGAAACCAGGCGCGATATCATTAGTGTCAAAAAAGCTTTGTACCGCGCTAGTGGACTCAATATGGTCTCGGAGAGCCTCAGCTAGCTCTTCACCATCAACTTTAGCGTGACTGAGAAACAGCATAACCGGTGCCGGGCTCAGCTGCGTTCGGGCAGGCACAGCGCCTTTTTCGGAACGCTTACCCGTAAGAAGTAGACGGCACAGTTCGTGGGTTAGGGTTCTTGAGAGCCGTTCGTCATGCTCTGTAGAAGGTAAGTTGTGTAGACGGATGAAATTGGTTACCGCGACTGTCGGGCCGAGATTAAAAGCGTTCGGGCTCAGAGATACAGGATAGAGGCGATGTCGGTGTTTAGTCTTACTCACTGCTTCGCCCAATGCGATCAAACCCTCGTTCCACAACGGATCTATGACCATGCGATCATCTACCAAGACAACCAGGATGGTATGTTTGCTTTGCTTCAGCACCGAAGGTTTCGGTGGAAGTTCGTTGTGAAAGAATACGGGGATGCCCATGCCTCGATCCAGGGGCTTATCGGTCGAGCGATTGAAGGTTTTGTACAGTGATTCAGCCAGTTGGTCTAGGGGGCCGGGAATAAACTTGGTTTCATCCGCAGGATTAGGGATAGGGTCTGCCAACCATAATACTCGGATGGTCAGCATTGGACAGTATTGTTTAAGATTAGTCACTGTCTTTACTCCGTCTATTCCGAATCGGCTTTATAAGTAATCCCGGCAATGCTGGCCAATGTTCCGATATATTGCAGCATCGCCTGGCGCAGTACTTCCAATTCCCGGTAAAAAGCTTCACGCTCGGGCCAACTGGATTCGTCGATAATAACCGTAATTTCACCTCCAAACTGGCTCCGTTGTTCCTTGGTCTGTTCGGCCTCAAAGTCGCTTAAACTGGTATGCCACTTGACCATAAAAGGTCTTAATCCCAGATTGAGTATCTGAATCGCAATCGGCCCTACAGATTCAGGTCCCTTGGCCGCTCCAGGACCAGCGTCACGTAGCACTGAACGTGTAGTATCGAACAGTGAATAGAGTGAATTCAGCGCCTCACGGGCAGAGCCCATGCCAGGCTTGAGCTCCTCACTAGATATTCGAGTCGCCAATTCCACATATAAAGCCCAGGCTGCTTTCTCCTGATTTTCGTTGATTTCGATATTAGCCCCTCCTAATCCGAAGGGTAAATTAATGCTAATTGACTTTAGTTTGCTTCCCATATTGTTTACCTAATGAATGTATAGGACTATTACGTTTTAACTTTGTCTTCCATACTTTAGCTATTCCACTCTGATCAGCAGTAAATAGTTGCTGATTTTTTAGTGCCTTGCAGACAAGGCTCTCATTATCGAAAGAAAGACGTGTAAGGTCTATATTACTTTCTTTTAATGAGTTGTCTGATGTATTTTGCATTGTGCGTTATATTTCATCATTTCTTGAGAGTTTCTAATTAAATGCGCCCTTGTAGTACGAGCATTGTAGGCATCCTCAATCCAGCCCCCTAATTGCTCTGCTGATGATGGATATACCCAATGTCTTGCATAACAATTAGTATGGTTCTCATTCCAATTTTCCTCCAATCGAGGCGGTATCCAACAAGAGTTGCCTTGACTAGGTAGTATTATTCCCATTACGCCATTCGGGGTATATTCGCCTTGCCTCAAAGAACTTTTGAGCTCCCAATCTATGTACCTTCTACTATGAGTACAAGCGCTTTGAAGTACGATAGTTACAGTTGTATCTTGTAAGTATTTTTGCCTTATTTGCGACATTACGTATTCAGGGTTACTGCTACTAATAAATTCATCATTATCATTAGCACCAAGTACATAAGGAGTAAAGACCTTTTGTCTATTTGCGAACTCATCAATGAATGCATCAACTTCATCTCTATCACCACGATAGTGAGATATAAATACTCTTCGCTTTGTTCCTGTGTATGCCATTCAACTCATCTCCTTATATTATTTATTCACACATAACGTAAAGTTCACTAGCTTGTCCGATGGCGCTTTTGGTTATAAAACTTAGACAAGAACTGGATTTTCTTTTTACTATCAATGTAAATAAAAATCAAGCTAGCTGACCTTAATGCCGCCACCAGTCATATTAACCATCAACAAATCAATTAGTTATAGATTTAAAATCAGGTTATAAATTGACACGATAACAAAAAAAACAATAGCTTACGAAGGCGGTTTATTAAAAATGATACCGTTGAAATAGATACAAATTTTATAAGTTATTGTTTTTAAGCTATCTGTTTTTTCGAAAAACAACAAACATCTTACATTAATTGTTACATTTCAATGAATTATATGTGCCTGGTAGCGGTATTACTAGCTGACCTATTGAAACTCACTCCAATATTCATTTTAACCAGCAGCGCCCCGAATAACCAGAATAACTCTTTTCAATCGTATCAATAACTTTGGAATCCGGACTTCCTTGATTAAACCGTTCTCGCTCTTCAACAATATGAAGATGAGTGTATAATTTTTTAAATTGTGGCAAATGATCAATATTTGGTAAAAATTTTAGGTTAGTCCCAAGTGAATTGCCTGCACTAATAGGTATTAGAATATTTTTACCTCCAAAATTCTCTAGCTCGTACTGGACCCAGCGGGATAAAAATGCGCCATCGGAAGCTAGAAAGATAAGTACATGCGTCTTTTTTAGCGATTGTGCAAGAAATTTCCTTAGGCTGCCCTCCTTATTGGGAAAACCTTTCCAAGACTGCCCCATCTCAGGGTACTTTAGAATTAATGACTCTGTAACGTTAATTTTGTCGATAAAACACTTGTAACCACGTTTGTCTAACTCGTCGCGTAATGCATTGGCATAATTACTTCCATCATTTTGACAATATGAAATGAAAAAATCGTATCTATTGCTCCAGTTAAAGATTGTTAAGCATCTATACGTAATACTGCGCAGTATTACGTATAGATGCTTGTTGGACAAACTCATTTAGATTGCCTCACTACTTACATATAATGGAATTTGTTTTTTTGTAGCCAAGGCCACATGCTATTTCGTTATCTTTCGATGGTTGATATTCATTAAGAAAACAGCATAAGTTAGGAACTTATAGCATGGTTTACTTCATCTAGTGCAATTTATTATGCGCCTTTTTTTATGTTGGACAATACTAACCCTCAACATGTTAAGTTGCTTCACCTTGAAAACCATCGAACTAGCTTTTGCTAAGGCTATAAGTTGGGGGGGATTATCTCTGATAGCTCATGGGACACTAGTGGGGCACTAGATAACAAATAACAGCAGTATGTTGCAACAACTAGCTATAAACTAAAAGTTCTAAGTTATTGAAAGCTTAGTGGTACATTGCTGTCTTGTGCTGCAGAAATCTATATGAAATGGATTTGTAATCAACCGGTCGCGGGTTCGAGTCCCATCACCAGCTCCATATTCTAAAGGCCTGTAGCGTTTTCGTTACGGGCCTTTTTTATTTCTGCTACAAAATTGTCACATTAATTGTCACATTCCTTCAGACTTAAGTTTATTGCTTAGTCGTACTAAAATCACTAGCAACATTAAAAGCGTATATATTTATCTGTATTGGTGTCATTACCAAACTCAACCTTACATTTTTTAAAATAGCTCACAATTAAATCACAAGTATACTGAATAACTGGTTTCAGCTATACGCGGGCATTCGTTCATTATCACAGTAGTTTAAAATCAAACAAACTACATGCCTGTTTTTTATACTTTCAAATTTTCTCAAAAGACTATATTAACTAAATCTAACTAATCGATTTAACATAGCGAGTCATTATGCGAAATTATTAATAATAAGTTCAATTCAATAAACAAGTATCCCCCCCCTTTTATTTGTTACACTTCGTTTAGGGAAAGTATGGAAGTTCACACCAAAGTACAGGTGTCACAGGAATCCCGTACTAAAAAACTATAAAAAAGATCAAAAAAAATAAAAGAAAAATTTGTTATGTTGCAGGAGCGGATTAAATGCCAAATATATTTATAAGGGATTATGACTGGGCAAAAAGTAAAGAAAGATCAATAGACGATGAAACTCTTTGTGATTTATTGCGTATTATCGAATATCAGGCTGAAAGATCTAGTGCTTTAGAGGATATTGGTATTCAAGATAACGCATCACCAGAGGATGCTCTTTTTGTTTATGTTCTTGATGCTTTAGGAGTGCCTTCAGAAGGTGATAAAAAAGAATTTCAAGGTGAACATGAAGCATTTTTGAAAGATTGTACGTTTAGTAGAGTATGGTTTGAGGAATTGTTTTATCAAGAGTTTCTTCTAAATAATGATGAGCATAATTGGACTTATGAAGAAATACTAATCATCTTTCATAAAGAAATAAAGAATCGCTTACATACTCATTACCGCTAAGGCAATATAACAAGACCCATTCCAGCAGACAGCAAAGCCTTACTGATAGAGAACTGCACTTCATAATAACAAATGATCAAATATAGGTACGCAAAAGGAAATGATGGATCTATTGTTGATGTCTTAGAGCTAGTAAGAGATAAAAGACACTCCTTATCTCCATATATCTGTTTAGGCTGTAATGCTGAACTAATCCCAAACCTAGGAACTGAAAAAACAAACTACTTTTCTCATAAAGCAGTCAGTAATTGTTCAAAAGAAACCTATCTTCACGCCCTATCAAAAACAATATTTTTAAGTAAATATGCAGAATGTTTACTTAAAAATAAACCTTTTATATTTAAAGCAACATATCAAACTATTTGTTATCACTATCACTCCGCCCATGGAGAGTACTGTTGTGGAAGTATCATAAAGAATATTGACTTAACAAAATATTTCAAAAAAATTGAATCAGAAAAAAAATTCATGGGTTTTGTGCCAGATATTCTTTTATTATCTGAAGATAAGCAAGAAGTTACCTTTATTGAGATAGCTGTTACACATAAGTGTGAAGATAAAAAGATAAAGCTTGGACAAA
>ENA-OSET01002460-OSET01002460.1-sediment-metagenome-genome-assembly--contig:-NODE-2460-length-17929-cov-12.584808_pt1 | contig 17929 bp, 16 predicted proteins | sample MGYA00237882_ERZ534229 | MGnify/ENA primary metagenome ERZ534229 (study PRJEB26408, sample SAMN06266212) | sediment metagenome | isolation source: Hudson Canyon methane seep mesocosm | place... | reverse complement strand
AAGGTAATCGTTAAGAAGCGAGCACCTAGAAAAGTGATTCCTAAAGAGGCCACACCTACAGAAGATGTCAGCGAATAAGAAATTTGAATGTGAACACTTGCTGGCCTTATTAGGTCAGCAAGTTGTTTATCAGCAGCAGCAATGTGAAATCATTGAGCTGTTGGATGGCTGTGAGTTGGTACTGCAGGTATTAGAATCAGATACCAGTATCCAAGCAACGCAGTATGGTGAAGGCCATCGTGCGGTGCCTGTAACGTACATTTTACCGGTGTTTGATGGTGAAGGTGAGCTTCATACAGAGCTGATATCTGCAGGTATTGATATCTTATTGGAAAATAATTTATAGTAATTTTTAAAGTAATGGATTGTTAGAAGGATTTTGATCTTTTTTACTGCCTATGTTTCTTTATTGCTAAAGCCATAAACTCGAATGGTGTTTACTTCTTAACTAAGAAGTTTGCGTATTTCATCAAGATCTTCTTGCGTATCTATGCCATGCCCAGCTGAAATTTTAGCCTCAGTGAGATGAATCTTCTTGCCATGATAAAGAGCACGTAATTGTTCTAAGGACTCCTCTTCTTCCAATACACATGGACTTAGCTCTGTGTAATGTTTTAAAAAACTTGCTCGGTAACCATATAAACCAATGTGTCGATAGTGAGGCAAGTCCGGAGGTAGTGTTGACTGTTGGTCAAAGTGGTCTCTCATCCATGGAATAGGTGCTCGGCTAAAGTACAAAGCATAGCCTAAACCATCCATAACGACTTTAACAACATTTGAGTCAAATACGTGTTTTTCTTGATCAATCTGGCTATATAAGGTCGCCATGTCAGCATCAGTATGTTGTTGTAAATCATCTGCTACTTGGTTTATTAAGCTAGCGGGTAAATAAGGTTCATCTCCCTGAACATTGATAATAATGTCGTCATCAGAAAAATTCCTTTGTGATGCAACTTCAGCAAGTCTATCGGTTCCTGACATATGATCGGTACGTGTCATACATATATCGGCACCAAAGTCTTGAGCAACACGCTTAATATCGTCATTATCTGTTGCGATGATGATGTCCGTGGCCTTACTTTCTAAAGCACGCTCATAGACATGTTGGATCATCGGTTTTCCAGCAATATCTAAGAGTGGTTTTCCTGGTAGCCGAGTTGAAGCATAACGTGCAGGAATGACAATTTTAAATGACATTATTTGGCTTCTTCATCAGCTGAAAGTGCGCGTGCTTCATCAGTCAGCATTACTGGAATATCATCACGGATAGGGTAGGCTAATCGGCAAGCAGAACAAACAAGTTCTTGTGAGGGTTTATTGTAAATTACAGAGCCTTTGCAGCTAGGACAGGCTAGAATTTCGAGTAGAGTTTTATCCATGAGAAGGAAGTTCCGCTATTTTATTTAATAAGTGTTGGTCAAGTTTACCGCTTATTGTGGCTTCGATGGGGATGTACCACATATTTTTGTTGGCAAACTGCTGGCATTTTACGGCATCTTTTTCTGTCATCAAAATATCAAGCTGATCATCAAAATTAAGATCTTCAGCTTGGTAGGGGTGATGGTCTGAAAAAGAATGAGACACAATAGTCAGCCCTTGTTCAGAGAGTTGATTAAAAAAACGTTCTGGATAACCAATGCCAGCAATGGTATGTACAGTTTGATTTTGGAAGTGTGAGATTTCTTTTTGAATGCTGGGGTCGACTAAGTTTATGGCCATTCCCTGAGATGTTGTCATTACAAAGTCAGCAGCTGCTTCACTGCCATTATGCACAATAAAATCTACATGCTCTAAGCGAGATAAGGGTTCACGTAATGGACCAGAAGGAAGGCAATGCTGATTGCCAAATAAACGCTTACTATCGACAATAACAATCTCAATATCACGAGCAAGCGCGTAGTGTTGAAGTCCGTCATCAGCAATGATGATATTGCAGTCAAACTGTTCTAATAACTGCTGGGCTGCTGCGACCCGATTAGGCGCTACGACCATCGGGCATTGTGACTGTCTGGCGATAATGATTGGCTCGTCACCTACTTGCCGCGGATCACTGTCTGATGTGACACTCATCGGGTAATTGTCCGCTTTTCCACCATAGCCACGACTAATAATGCCTGGACGAAATCCAGCGTGTTGAAGCTGTTTTGCAAGCCAAATAACAAACGGTGTTTTTCCCGTTCCGCCAATAGTAATATTACCGACAATAATAACGGGTGCCTTTACGGCATATTGTTTGAATAGACCAACTTTATATAGGAGCTTCCGGCATGTGATAATGCTGCAATAAACGATGGATAATGGCCATAATAACCAGCGAATGGGATGTGTTTGATACCAGCTCTTAGTTAACCATTCCATAGTTTACTGAGCTTCAGTTATTTTTTCCTGGAACTGCAAACGGTGGAGCTCTGCATAGTGCTGACCTTTAGCAATAAGCTCAGTGTGCGTTCCTGTTTCAATAATATGTCCATCGTGCATCACAATGATTTGGTCAGCTTTTTCAATTGTAGATAGACGGTGAGCAATCACTAATGTTGTACGTTGCGTCATTAAGGCTTCTAGTGCTGATTGGATATGACGCTCAGCCTCGGAATCTAGTGAGGCCGTTGCTTCATCAAGAATCAAAATAGGCGCATCACGCAGTAATGCTCTGGCAATTGCTAAACGTTGGCGTTGACCACCCGATAACAACACACCATTTTGACCAACTTGAGTAGCAAGTCCATCAGGGAGTCGTTCAATAAATTCCCATGCATGTGCTGCCTTTGCGGCTTCAATAATTTTCTCATTACTGACATGACTTTTTTGACCATAGGTAATATTGTTGGCGATCGTATCGTTGAATAAAATAACTTGCTGATTCACTAGGGATATTTGTTCACGTAGCGAGTCTAGTTTTAACTCATCAATATCGACGCCATCAACTAAAATTGTTCCTGTCGTTAAGGGGTAGAAGCGAGCTAACAAGCTGACTAAGCTTGTTTTACCGCTACCTGAATGGCCAACAAAGGCAATTGTTTGTCCAGGCTTTGCATGAAATGACACATCACTCAGTACTGAACCTTTATCTGTGTTATAGCTAAAACTAACCTGTTTATATTGAATATCACCTTTTGAACGATTTATTGTTTTTGTGCCGGTGTCTTGTTCTGCAGGAAGATCGAGCAAGTTAAAGATACTTTGTGCAGCAGCAATACCAGCTTGTAATTTAGAGTTTATTTTTGTTAATCGTTTTATGGGGGTTAGGATCATAAACATGGCTGTAACAAAGGAAATAAAACTACCTACAGATATTTTTTCTAGCATGTCAGGTTGCGTGGCTAGATAAATAACACCGGATAGGCCCAAGACTGTAATTAATTGGATAACAGGTTGGCTGATCGCATCGGTGGTGATTTTCTTCATTCGTTGCTGACGGTTTTTTTGATTAGCCTTTTCAAAACGTTGAATTTCATACTGATGGCTTCCAAATGTTTTTACTTCTCTTTGTCCTTCAATTACCTCGTTACTGATATGCCCCACATCGCCCATTGAATCTTGAATTGTTTTACTAATTCTTCGAAAGCGGGAGCTGATATTAAAGACTAAGAAACCAATGATAGGGACGGTCAATAAAATGATAAGTGACAACATGCCATTGAGATAGATCATCCATGCTAATAAGCCGAGGATGGTTAGGCTGTCACGGATTAAGGTGAGCACTGCTTCAGTGGTTGCATTCGCAACTTGCTCTACATCATAGAGTAGCTTAGACATAAGCTGTCCTGATGTGCTTTGATCATAAAAACTAGCCGGTAGAGTAATGAGTCGCTCAAACATTTCTGCACGTAGGTTTTTGATGACATTACGTGCGACCCAGCCCAAACCATAACTGGTAATAAAGTTGGCAACCCCTCGAATTAAGAATAAACCAATAAGCATGAAGGGGATTAATTTGATGGTTTCAGCATCACGTTCAACAAAACTACCATCCATTAATGGTTTCATTAGTGCTGCTAAACCAACTTCTGTACCTGCAAAAGCTGCCATGGCAATAATGGCAGCCATAAAGGCCATCCAGTATGGTTTTACATAACTTAAGAGGCGCTGATAGACTTGTTTAGCAGTCATTTGATTTGATTCAAGGTTCATTTTTTACTTTGCTGTTTGACGTGTTGCTAATGTTAGGCGGCTGTAACCTAATTGTTGTGCAGTATCCATTGCAGTAACAATGTTTTGATATTCAGCGTTAGCATCGGCACTGATAATAATGTGTGGATCAACATTATCGCCAACTGCTTGCTTTAAATGTGCTGACAACTGCTCAAGACTTGGGCTTTCTAATGTCACTTCGTTGATAAGAAATTGTCCGTCAGCATTAATAACAATATCAATAGATTGTTCTTGTTCAGGCAAAGCTTGCCCCGTTGCTTGTGGTAGGTCTACCTTAAGTGAACTTTCTCGGATAAAGCTTGTTGAAACCATAAAAAATAGTAGAAGTAGAAAGACTACGTCGATCATGGGGGTGAGGTTTACATCAGGCTCTTCTAGGTTTCCTGCCGACAGTTTCATTGAAGATCCTTTTCAACAGAACCAAAGTCTCTTTCGCCATGTAATATTTCTACTAACTTCATGGCTTTTTCTTCCATGTCGATAACTAAGACATTTACTTTGCCGCGGAAGTAACGATAAAAGATAAGGCTTGGAATTGCGACCACTAAGCCCATTGCGGTAGTGATTAATGCTTCAGAGATACCGCCTGCTAATGTTTCTGGATTGCCTACTCCTTCCGTTGTGATGACCGCAAAGACTTTAATCATACCGATAACCGTACCGAGCAATCCTAGAAGCGGTGTAATAGCTGCAATCGTACCCAGTGTATTGAGGTTACGCTCTAAAGACTGAGTAACATGGCGGCCAATGTCTTCAATATTTTCTTTGGTAATCTCACGTGTTGCATCTCGGCTTGCTAAACCTGCGGCTAAAATTTGACCTAATGGTGAGTTGCGTTGCAATGAGCCAATACGGTTGTTATCAACTTGGCCGCTTTTCAGCCACTGCCAGATATGAGTAATGAGTTCGGGTGGCGAGATACGTTTGCTTTGTAAGCTCCAAAAGCGTTCTGCAATTATGGCAATAGCAATCCCTGAACATATAAACAGAGGCCACATGAGCAGGCCGCCCGCTTTAAAAAATTCCAACATAATGTTTTATCTCACTCACAAATAAACTAATGCCATGATACGTGAAAATGCACCATTCATGAACACCAGAATGACCATATTAATCACCTGTCCATATTTTATGATTTGATTGGCGCCATAGCGTCGGTTCAGAGAGGCTGTTTTTTAGAAACTTAATCTGAATGGCACCGTGTTGTGCAGTGTTTAATAAAAGCGTGTTATTTTTCTTATATCGTTGGGTTACCTGCATATGAGGGAAGTTATATCGGTTGCGATAGCCAATAGGGAAAAGAACTGTTTGAGGTGAAACAGAATCGATGAAAATCTGTGATGATGATGTTTTGCTACCATGATGAGGTGCAATTAGTACGGTTGATTTTAACGTATCTCCATACCGCTGTACCAGTAACTTTTCCGCTTCCTTTTCTATATCGCCAGAGAGTAAAACACTGCCACCATCGTTAGATATATGTAATACACACGATAGATTATTTTCACTGTCATTATCATCGGTATCGGGGTGAAGAGTTGAAAATGTTACGCCATCCCACTGCCATGATTGTCCTAAATGACAGGATGTGGCATTAGGTAATAAATTTGGCACACTACTAAATATACGTGATGTTTGAATTTCATTTATAAGAGGTAGTGCCCCGCCTATATGGTCATTGTCCCCATGGCTGATAACTAAGGTATCAATCTTTCTAAGACCTTGTGATGTGAGAAAAGGTTTAACAATGGCCGTACCGGTGTTGAAGTCATCACTAAATTTAGGTCCCGTATCAAAGACAAGCGTATGTTGCTCAGTTTGTATAACGGCAGATAATCCTTGGCCCACATCTAATAGTGTCAGCCAAAACTCGCCTTCATCAGGTCTGTCAGGTGACCATAAAAACAAGGGCAGAAAACCTATGATGCCTAGCCATTTAGCGGGGAAGTTGCGAGGAGTTAATATTAATACGCACCCTAGGATAATGGTAAACCAATAATAAAAGGGCAGCGGTGTACTTTGCCAGTGTGAAAAGGACAGTGACGATAATATATCTAGAAAAGGCCAGATGAGACTTAGTAAGTAATCTGAGAGTGAAAGTAATATCTTCGCCAGAGGTGGATATACCCATAGAAACAAACTGGCGAGCAAAAGAATAGGCACAACCAGAAAACTAATGAAGGGGATGGCGACAATATTTGCCAGAGGCGCGATAAGCGATGTTTCTGTGAAAAAGATCAATAATAGAGGGCTCAGTCCAAAGGCGATAAGGATATGAATTTTTAACCATTGAAACTTAGGGCTGGGATAACGATTCTGACTAATAAATAAGATAATCGCTACAGCTGAAAATGACAGATAAAAACCTGCAGATAATATAGATAATGGATCAAAAAGTAATACAAGTATCAAGCTAATAGCTAGGATATGACTATTGAGAATGGGGCGACGAATAAGAATTGCAAGCATAACGGCTGCAACCATAATTAAAGCACGCTGCGTGGGTATAGAAAAACCGGCCAGTCCTGCATAAAATAAGGCAAATATAAATCCACCCATGGCGCCGACTTCATTTGCCGTTAGAAGAAGTAAGTTATTTGCACGTAGAGACCACAATAACCGGATCAAGAAAAATCCAATTGTAGCGGCTAAGCCTATATGTAGACCTGAAATAGCTAATAAATGATTGGTTCCTGATAAACGTAGAACTTGCCATTGTTCATGGGTAATATTATGACGTATCCCCGTCGTTAAGCCTTGAATAAGACCTATATTAGGGCTGTTAGGTAAATGCCTTTCAACTTCTTCTGTCAGCCGTTGCCGCAGAGCATTGATTGAGTAGGGTGATGCTGTTTCTATGCGATAGTTGCTAGTTGAAGAACGAACATAGCCTGTAGCGCCAATGCCCTGTTGAAATAGCCATGCTTCATAATCAAATGAACCTGGGTTCATCATGCCATGGATGGGTTTTAATTTAACGTTGAGTTGCCACTTTTCACCAGCCTGTAATTGTTTTGGAAGTGGCCGGTACCAATTAAGACGTAGTTTACTTGGCAGTTCATGATGGGTAGTAATATCTGGGGCAAATTCAAATCGTATTCTATTATGTTGTCGTTCAGGAACACTGACTACCATACCGCTGATTATTATCTCTTTTCCCGCTATCTCAGTATGCAGTCTGTTATTGAGAATTAATTGTGTATGAACTAATGTCCACAAACCACCAAGAGTGATGATTGCAATATAGCGAAAACACTTTAATTGTAATAAAAAACAGGCAGGTAGCGCTAACCATAACCAGTATAATGATGGTTGCTGAGAAAGCTGCAAAAATAATGCACATGCCAGTGCAAATGAAGTGGCAGTTTTAATCATAGATCCCTTATAATTAAATTTTTACTACACGGCCAACTAAAAACGTTGAATAGACAAGATGCCTCGTAAACTCCTTAAACGTATCATGCCAGATCATAAAGTGATGTGCGAACATCCGCATATGAAAAAGTTTGGTGAGCGTTTGACTGAGCCAAAACTATGGCATTTAAATCGTCGTTCTGTTGCTGGTGGGGTTGCACTTGGTTTATTTATTGGCTTTATGCCAATCTTAGGTCAAATGTTTATTGCTGCGGCATTAGCCATTTTTATTCGTGTAAACCTGCCTATTTCAGTTATGGCAGTATGGATTTCGAACCCATTAACGATCGCTCCAATGTATTTTTTCACATACAAAGTGGGCGCATGGTTATTACAAGTCCCTGTTGAACAACATGAATTTACAATGACATGGGAGTGGTTCACCCATGAATTTCTCACAATTTGGCAGCCATTCCTATTAGGCAGTGTGGTATGTGGTGCTATTGCCTCATTATTAGGAATCTTTTTTGTTCGCTATGTTTGGCGACGGATGGTCATTCGTAACTGGGCACACCGCCAAGAAAAAAATAAGCGTAAGGCGTAAGCCTTTATTTTGCCAAAGCACCTCGAAAGAGTGAGTTATTCTGTTCACTTGCGGTGCTATAGCGAGAATAACTAACCTCACTTGAAGCATCAATACGCAAATTGACAGCCACCCCTTGTTTTGCCAGAGCTCCACGGAAGAGAGAATTATTTCTTTCAGTCTCGTGAGTATAAGGTGCTGACGCTGTTTTTATTACCTCTGTTTGTGGATTATAGTTGTCAGCCGTTATTTCAAGTGTCGCTTTGTGTAGTGAGTTGGATTCCATCATTGGCGGTGCCGAATAGGCCAAAACAGGGGCAGATAATAACAATACAGAAAATAGGCTAGTGCATAATTTAGTCATAATGATTTCTCCCAAATTACAGGGGCAAATTCATACCCTTATAATACAGACGAAATACACACTAAGAAGTTACAAAACCAGAATCTAATCTGTGGGAACTAAGGTTCCATCAATCAGCGTTAAGACGCGGTCCATTTGTGACGCCAAGCTTGTGTCATGGGTAACAATAATTAAGGCTGTTCCTAATGACTCATTGAGCTCAAGAATTAAGTCAAAAATTGCTTGGGCTGTGCGATGATCAAGGTTACCCGTTGGTTCATCTGCTAACAAACAATCCGGCTTAGTAATTAACGAACGTGCTAATGCTGCCCTTTGGCGCTCGCCACCAGATAGCTCACTTGGCTTATGGATAAGACGATGGCCTAAGCCAACTTTCTTTAATAGTTCTTCAGCTTGTTGCTGTGCGTGCTTAGGGTTTGTTCCACCTATAATTAACGGAATAGCAACATTTTCTAGAGCAGTGAATTCAGGTAGTAAATGATGAAATTGATAGACAAAGCCTAGGCTTTGATTACGTAGTTTGCTGAGTGCATTTACTGATAGGCTATTAATATCCTGATCATGAATTTTAACCGTGCCCTTGCTTGGTTCATCTAGGCCGCCCAGTAAATGTAATAGGGTACTTTTACCTGAGCCAGAACTACCCACTATGGCGATGCGATCACCTTTATTAACAGTCAGGTTGATATCAGTGAGGACATCTGTTTCTAAATCACCATCAGAAAACCGTTTGGCTAAATGACTGCACTGTATAAGGGCTTGATTAGTCATAACGTAATGCCTCAGCTGGACGTGTTTTAGAGGCGCGCCATGATGGATATAGCGTTGATAGTAGAGATAAAACAAAGGCGGTAATACCAATGACTGTCACATCACTCCATTGTAAGTCTGAAGGCAAACTGCTGATGTAATAGACATCGGCAGGTAAGAACTGATAGCCAAGAATGTGTTCTAAATTAGCGATAATCGTCTCAACATTCAGTGCCAATGCAACACCACCACCAATGCCTATTAATGTGCCAAAAATACCGATTAATGTACCTTGCACCATGAAGACTGCCATGATTTCTTTTGGCTTCATCCCCAATGTTCTTAATATTGCAATATCTGCTTGTTTATCTGTCACCATCATGATTAAAGTGGAGACAATATTGAAGGCAGCTACTGCCACAATCAATAATAAAATCACAAACATAACTGTTTTTTCTGTCTTAAGTGCGCGGAAGAAATTGGCATGTTGATAGGTCCAGTCAGCAGCTCGATAACTGGCGGGTAATGTCGCTAGTAAGTCAGCAGTAATACGTGGGGCTTGGTATACATCATCTAGCTTCAGACGTAGTCCCGTTACTCTATTAGGAATACGGAATAGCTTGGCTGCATCTTGGATATTCATAATGGCAAGTGCACTATCGTATTCATACATACCAATCTCAAAGATACCAACGACATTCAATCGTTTTAACCTAGGCATGACGCCAGCAGGGGTCGGGGTGACATGCGGTGTTATTAAGGTGATCTTGTCACCTGTCGCGACGCCCATAGCAATGGCAAGATCTTTACCTAGAATGACACCGAAACTCCCTGGTTGTAGGGCGTCAAACTGTCCTTGAACAACTTTATCTCCGATAGTTGAAACGCGGCCTTCCAATTCAGGATTGACGCCACGAATTAAACTACCGCGAACGCGACTGCCTTGGCTAAGCATTGCTTGACCCTCGACAAAGGGGGCTGAATCAACAAGGTGATCTGCACCATCAATCAGATTTTGCAGTGACTTCCAGTCTTTTAAGGTACCGTTAGCACCGGTGATAAATGCATGTGATGTCATACCCAAAATTCGCTCACGCAGCTCCTTTTCAAAGCCATTCATCACCGATAGCACAACAATTAAGGCAGCAACGCCCAGTGCAACACCAAGCATTGATGTCAGAGATATGAAGGAGATGAAGTGGTTTCGGCGTTTTGCTTTTGTATAGCGTAATCCGATAAAGACACTTAAGGGTTTGAACATTATATTGAGGATTCTTTAGATGTTTTCAGACTTTATGCACGTCATCCCCGCGTAGGCGGGGATCCACGGGCTGTTCAAGTTGCCACTATCGTTGGATTCCCGCTTTCGCGGGAATGACGATGATGATATTGATTTGAACATCAGTCTTAGGGAAAGTAAACGAGAAATATAGTTTATTTAGCGTAAACAGTTTTTGTACCGTCTTTACCACCTAGTAGCAATACATCTGCAGGACGCATAGCAAATAAACCGTTAGTAACAACGCCGACAATATTGTTCAGTTCTTTTTCTAATGAAATTGCTTCCATGATATCCCAGCCATGAACATCAAGAATGACGTTGCTGTTATCAGTGATAAAGCCTTCACGGTAAACAGGTTGGCCACCCATTTTAACAATTTCACGAGCAACATAGCTGCGCGACATAGGAACGACTTCTACAGGTAATGGAAATTTACCTAATACATCAACTAATTTACTTTCATCGGCAATACAGACAAATTTATCACTGGCTGCAGCAATGATTTTTTCACGTGTTAATGCACCACCACCACCTTTAATAAGTTGTAAAAAGTGGTTTGCTTCATCAGCACCATCAACATACACAGCAATTTGGCCTGCAGAATTTAAGTCAAAAACAGGAATGCCATGTTCTTCTAAACGTTTAGTTGAAACGATGGAGCTTGAAACTGCGCCTTTAATTTTGCCTTTGATTGTAGCTAATGCATCAATAAAGTGGTTTACCGTTGAGCCTGTTCCTACGCCCACGATACCATCTGTATCAATATGCTCTAGTGCGGCATAGGCAGCTTGTTTTTTCATTTCATCAGCAGTCATCGCTTCATCCTTACTTTTTGGGTTTGTATTATTTAATCGCAGTAATTATAGAGATAAATGACCTTCAATGGTAACGTAAGCGCTATATTGATCATTAAAGTTAAAGAAATTGAGCTGTCATGCTGACTGAATACGTAGAAAAAATACTAAAAGCGCGGGTCTATGATGTGGCGATTGAAACGCCACTTGATAATATGCCGCGGTTATCAGAACGTTTAAACAATGTACTTTGGTTAAAGCGTGAAGATTTGCAGCCCGTATTTTCATTTAAATTACGAGGTGCTTATAACCGCATGACTCACCTCTCTGAGAAAGAGAGGCAGCAAGGTGTTGTTGCTGCATCTGCGGGTAATCATGCTCAAGGTGTAGCACTATCAGCAAATAAAATGGGTATTTCAGCATTAATTGTAATGCCCAAAACAACGCCAGTAATCAAAGTTGAAGCGGTAAAAGCATTTGGTGCTGAGATTAAGTTACATGGTAATAGTTATGATGATGCGTGCCGTTACGCTGTAGATATTGCCAAAGAGCAAGGCAGAACATTCATTCACCCATATGATGACCCAGAAGTTATTGCCGGACAGGGTACGATTGCAATGGAGATCTTACGTCAACATCCCGATCCGATTCATGCTGTGTTTGTCCCTGTTGGTGGTGGCGGCTTGATTGCTGGTGTTGCAGCCTATATCAAAGCATTTTGGCCAGAGATTAAAGTGATTGGTGTTGAGCCAGAAGATGCGGCATGTCTAAAGGTAGCGTTAGAGAAAAATGAACGAGTAGTATTAGACAATGTCGGTTTGTTCGCTGATGGCACCGCGGTGCGACAAGTGGGGGAAGAGCCTTTTAGAATTGCAAAAGAAACAGTAGATGAAGTCATTACTGTTGATAGTGATGAACTCTGCGCTGCAATTATGGATATTTTTGATGATACACGTTCTATTGCTGAGCCATCAGGTGCTTTGGCTGTGGCGGGTGCTAAGAAATATATTGCCCGTGAAAACCTCCAAGATGAACAACTGGTTGTAATTGACAGTGGCGCTAATATTAATTTTGATCGCCTTCGCCATGTTGCTGAGCGAGCAGAATTAGGTGAGCGACGTGAAGTATTATTTTCGACAACGATTGATGAAAGCCCCGGTAGTTTCCAAAAATTCTGCCAGACCTTATCTGATAAGGGAATTACAGAATTTAATTATCGTTATGCAGATAGTGCTGATGCGCAGGTATTTGTTGGCCTAAGAATTAATGGTGGCGATGCTGAGCGACAGGCTTTATTTGCAAGTTTAGATGATGCCGGCTATCAATGGACTGATTTTAGCGATAACGAAATGGCAAAATTACATGTTCGTTATATGGTGGGTGGTCATGCACCTCAGGTCGAAAATGAACAGTTATATCGCTTTGAATTTCCAGAACGCCCGGGCGCGCTACTACGATTTTTAACTCAAATGGGCCAACGTTGGAATATTAGTTTATTCCATTACCGAAATCATGGTGCCGCCTATGGCCGTGTATTGGTCGGGGTTCAGGTCAGTAATGAAGAACAAACTGATTTTCATCAGTTTTTAGATGAACTAGGTTATAACTATTGGCAGGAAACAAATAATCCTGCCTATCAATTATTTTTAAAGTAATTGAAGCTACTGTTAACTAAGCTCATTTAAAATGGTGTAAATATAAAGGCGATGACGTCATTTATATAATCGTTTGTTGTTTTGTATTCTCTGTAACCATTTGTAACAGCATATCCAACTGCGTAGCTGCTTGCGTTATAAGTGATTATTTCTGAAAAACTTGAGCCATTTTTAGCTATAAAGAAATGCTCATCTAACGCTAGAGTGTCTCCTACCGCTAATTCAGTGTTATTAGCAACGGATATAATTCGTTTTTCTCTATCGGTAAAAACTGCAAAACATCCTGAAACAATCTCACCTGAATTATCGACAGGAAGGGTATCCGTTAAAATGGCTTTAAATTGGGGCTGACTATCAAAAACAAGTCCAATACCGCCAAGTACTTTAGATGTTTCTAAGTGAGTAATGGCTGCATTATAAATATAGGTATATTGTTGAGAATACAGCTCATTTGATGCAAAGTCCGAAACGGTATATTTTTGAGAGTCAGTAATGTTTAAGGCTGCTGTGGCAGCAGTAGATTCATCTACGATTGAACCTACAATGCCCCGTTCATCTTTATTTGAAACCGCTACAATTTTGCCATTCGTATCATATATATAGATATTAGTATAAACAGTATATAACTCATTGATCGAAGCTAAAATTGCAGAGAGTGTGGATATATCACTTTCTGACATTGACCCTTGAGCTAAGATTGCTCTAAAGTCAGATGTTAATGCCCACCATCGTGAATCATTGGCTCGTTCATAGAGGTTCCTATCCATGATATCGACAGCTAATGAAGCTTTAAATTGGGCATTGTTTAGTAAAGAGGAAACAACGGTGGTTTCTAAGCTATCAACAGAGGATAAAAATATATTGGCTATATCCTCTCCGATAGTTTGAATTGACTGTAATACAGGCATAAACTCGGCAGCATCTTTACGGGCAGAAGTTATCTTTCCATTAAGCACTAATAAGCTAAGATCATCATTGATTTCAACTGAGTCTTTCTTGATATGCTTTAGTTCAGAAGAAAATACTGTAGATTTTTCAAAGTTTGCACTGGTATCGTCTACCGAATAGTTAGAATGTTTTTCTTGGTGGTTAAATGCTTTGTCTAATGGGGTAATAATTTGGGCTGTCCAATCTAAACCATTAAATCCTTCATAGCCTGTTGTAACTGTTCTTATAGATAAATAGTACTTTTGTTTAATAGAAAATACTTCAATGTCTTTTGAACCACGTGATTTACTTCCCACAGGGTGATATTGTTCATCACTACTAGCAATAATATTTTCATTACTATCTAAAATCAGAATTGTATTGTGGCTTGTATCGTGGAGTAATTTATTGAAGATGCTAGTCACTTCATTATCAAAGCGAAAACATAAACATAAAATGCCAATCACAGAGGAGTGCGGGTCATCAGATAGTCTAATTTTTTGTGAATAAATAAGTGAATGACGTAGAAGTGGTTGAAGATCTGATTTACGAAATGTTTCAACATACTCTTCAGTGCTATCTAATGTAACTTGGACTAATGGATCATTTGAGTGTGTGATTGGATTGTCTTGATCAAGGTGTGCCAGTACTTTCCCATCAGTACCTAGAATCACTATTTCATCGTAGACACTATACTTTTTTACATATTCTGTTAACCGCTGTTCTAATTGTGGCAATAATTGGTTTTGAGAGTCAGGAGAGAGTAAAAATTGCCGAGTATCTTTATCTGTTGCTAAAAAGCCAACATCGGCTGTTCGTTCAAATAAGTTTCTGATCAGAATATCTATTGTAACTTGAGATATAGCAGTGTTTTCTATTACTGTCTTTTGTAAATGTTCAACAAGTAAACTATCGATCAACTTATCTTGTAGTTCATTGAACTTATTTTTGGTTGTAACCATATCATTTAATATGGTGTTAGCAATGTTATAGCTATTTATTTTGCCAATTAAAGTAATCTTTTCCCACCAACTATTTAGTGACGAAAATTGGGTCTTATATGAGCCTACCTCTGGCATAGAAGCTAAAAGATGTTTATTGTTCTTTAATAGTAATTGTTTCATTATGTGAAAATCTAATCCATGAGAAATTTTAGTAATTAACATAAGCAATTTATGAACCACTTATTAATATAATGATTAAGTTAGTTAGAAAGCGTAAGGGGATAGGTTTTAAACTGTTATTCTGGGGCGAAACATAGATCTTATGCACACAATTTGTGCACATGCCTCAATACCTGATAGTCTTAGTTATAAAATTAGCCTAATGTAGAAATAAGGATTATTCGATGAATAAATTGTCAGTTGAGTTTGCTGAATTTTTGATGACTGCTATGCAAGTAATGGCCGCGCTGTTTATATTGGCCGTCGGTATCGTGATTTTATGGGTCATCGTGACCTATGTGATTGATGTTACTCAAACCCAGCAAACTATTCGTCGTAATTATCCTGTTATTGGTCGCTTTCGTTATTTGTTCGAACATATCGGTGAATTCTTCCGACAATATTTCTTTGCAATGGATCGCGAGGAATTACCATTTAATAGAGCACAACGCTCTTGGGCATATCGCGCAGCCAAAAATGTAGATAGTACGGTAGCATTTGGTTCTACAGACAATATTAATGGTCCAGGACGTGTTTTGTTTGTGAACTGTGCCTTTCCGACACTAGGTGAAGATGCGGTGTCGCCACAACCAGTGACGGTTGGAACTTCGTGTAAGCACCCTTACACAACCTCTTCTATTATTAATATTTCAGGCATGAGTTACGGCGCATTATCAAAACCAGCGGTACTGGCTCTATCTGGTGGTGCAAAAGCTGCTGGCTGTTGGATGAATACGGGGGAAGGTGGTTTGTCACCCTATCATCTTGAAGGAGGAGCCGATATTGTCTTCCAGATCGGTACTGCTAAGAATGGTGTTAGTGATCTTAATGGCGTACTAGATGATGATAAATTAACAGAAATGGCTGCTCATTCTCAGGTGAAAATGTTTGAGATAAAAATGAGCCAAGGTGCTAAACCAGGTAAGGGTGGTATTTTGCCGGGTGAGAAGGTAACCAAAGAGATTGCCGATATTCGTGGTGTCGAAATTGGCAAAGATGCCTATAGTCCCAATCGTCATCCTGACATTAATAGCTTTGACGACTTAATCGATATGATCAACCGTGTTCGAAATGTTACGGGTAAGCCAACTGGTTTTAAAATGGTGGTGGGCTCTCCGCGACAAGTTGATGTGCTTATGGCTGCTATTGTGGCTAGAGGTGTTGAGCTCGCCCCTGACTTTATCACTATTGACGGTGCAGAAGGCGGAACCGGTGCTGCACCGATGCCTTTAATAGATTCTGTAGGAATGTCGCTACGTGAAAGTTTGCCGCTTATTGTTGATAAGCTAACGCAATATGGCCTTCGAGATCGCGTTAAAGTGATTGCATCAGGAAAATTAGTGACACCAGGTTCAGTTGGCTGGGCATTATGTGCAGGTGCTGACTTTATTACCAGTGCACGTGGCTTTATGTTTGCTTTGGGCTGTATTCAAGCACTGCAATGTAATAAAAATACCTGTCCAACAGGGATTACGACACATGATCCTAAATTCCAAAAAGGCTTACATCCTCAAACGAAATCTGTACGCGTTGCCAACTATGTTAATAATATGGTCAAAGAGGTAGGGATCATTGCTCATTCATGTGGGGTAAAAAGTCCTCGAGCCTTAAATAGAATGCATGCACGCATTGTGATGGGGAATGGGCAAACAAAAGGAATGGACGAAATATACCCTGAACTTGAGAAAATTAAGGAGTAGATAATGGCTATCAGTACAGGCTTAATATTATTAGCAATGATGCTATTACTGGCCTTATTACTGAAGCCTGTTGCTGAAAAATACCATATTCCCTTTGCTGGCTTACTTGTTGTTACTGGGTTTGTAGGTAGCGAACTCTTAGTTAGTTTGGATGTTGATACAGGAATTCGTTATGACTCCTTTCACGACCTGATAATCTTTGTTTTTCTGCCATTATTAATTTTCGAAGCAGCCTTCAAGATTGATGCGAAACAGTTATTTAAAAACTTACTTATTATCTTGTTTTTTGCTATTCCTGTGATGCTGTTCTCTACTGTGGTTGTTGCAGTAATGGTCTACTATGGAATTGGACACCCAACAGGGTTCCCGTGGATTGCAGCATTATTAACTGGAGCTCTATTAGCGGCAACTGACCCTGTTGCAGTGTTGGCGATTATGCGTAAAGCTGGCGTGTCAGAACGACTCTGTTTGTTGATTGAAGGCGAGGCACTTTTTAATGATGCCACAGCCATTGTTACCTTCAGTATCTTTCTTTATATTGCTCAACATCCAATGGAAAATATTTCAGTCATAGATGCTAGTTTACGTTTTATGGTGGTATTTTTTGGTGGCAGTATCATTGGTCTATTTATTGGTTTTGCTTTTCTGTTCTTATCACGACTATTACAAGACTTTGTCCAACAAGCGATTGTGACTCTTATTGCGGCCTACATTTCATATCTAGTAGCTCAACAGTGGTTGAATGTATCAGGTGTGATGTCTGTATTAGTGACAGCTATGGTGCTTGGCCGTGTGATCCATCATGATTTCCAAGAGCATGATAAAAGTAGTTTTGTCGATGACTTTTGGACTTTCAATGTGTATGTTGCAGAGTCATTAATGTTCTTACTTATGGGCGTAACTATTACCTTAGGCATGTTCGCCGACAATTGGCTTGCCATGCTTATTGGTATAGCTGCAGTACTCATCGCCCGTGCCGTGGGCATCATGGGAGGGGTGCGACTAATATCATTTATTCCAAGTGTTGAACGAATTTCAATGGGTGAGCAAAGGCTTATGTTTGTTGGAGGATTGCGAGGTGCTGTAACGCTCGCTTTGGCTTTGTCATTGCCTCTAGAATTAGATTATTGGTGGACTGTACAATCTATTGCATTTGGTGTGGTGATATTTACTTTGTTTGTTCAGGCACCATTGCTAAACCCTTT